>Ga0265780_10000094_pt1 | contig 138379 bp, 115 predicted proteins | sample P1T30metagenome_FD_192432 | JGI IMG/M metagenome (GOLD analysis project Ga0265780, IMG submission 192432) | Plant litter microbial communities from East Loma Ridge, Irvine, California - P1 T30 | ecosystem: Environmental > Terrestrial > Plant litter > Unclassified | place: USA: California...
CTAATGTTTTAATTATCTTTTCAATATCATCGATTAGTCTTTGAATGTATCTGTAATAAACAGCTTCTTCGTAAAATCCAGTAGCTTCCATATAATCGATATAGCCTTTATCTTCATTTTTAAAAACTAAATTTTTAACTTCTGAATTGTGCGTAATTTTTCTAACACTTAAATTTATTATGGCAGTTATTCTGTCGTCATTGGCTTTTTTTTCAGTCTTGAACCTAAAATCATTTTTACGCCATTTAGATATGAATTCTTCAAAAAGTGCTTTTAATTCGGAATGTAGTAATTCCCATTGATTTAATGTCATGATTTGTTCTCTTATTATAAGATGTCATTTAAAGTTTTATTTGCACTACCAGCCATATTTTGGTCAAACCCTTTGCGGATATAATTCTGCGTTGTTTGTAATTCTGAATGAACAAGTCCATGACTTATTTTGTAAATATCTACATCAGCTTGAAGCAACACATTGACAAAAGTATTCCGAGCAACATGGCTTGAAAGATGTATCAAAAGTTCCCAGCGATTCTTAACGTTAGGAATTTTATCATTGTATTTTTTTGACAACTCACGCAAATATACATTGTATTTATTTCTAATTGCTTTATACTTCAAATATTGACCCTCGGAAAGGATTTCACCTTTATTGTAGTGTTGGAAAAATTTTACCTGCTTGGGTGCAAAAACTGACAGGAACACGAACGCTTCGGGATTCTGTTTATCAATCACATCTTGCATGTAATCGATGAACTCGCTGTCTATGTTCATCTGCAATGCGTGTCTTGCATCAATTAAATTCTTTGCAAAGAAATCATTTTCCTTAACGGTAAATCCACCATAAGAAGTTTTACCAGATCCTTCTACAAATGCAGACTGTGGGCATAGTCGAACGATTTCCCTTTCAAGTTCTGCAAGGTTCATTGGCACACCATCTGTTTTTATAAGGTCTGAAATTTGACGTGTCTGTATTAATTCATCATACTTATTTTCTTCACCAAGCAACTCCGAAAAGATTTTCATCATCTTAAAAGTTATTGGAATTGACGAATCACTATTAGTTTTCATCATTTTATAAAACAACCGACCATTCTTAAAGTCTTTGTATTTCAAAAACATTACATCGCTGCATCGCATACCGTTAGCCAATAGCTGAAAATAGAACATGCTACGGCAAATCTTATACATATATGTTAGTCCATCCATGTCCATCAATGCTTTGACTTGATGAACTTCAAGGGGATGTTTTTCACGTTTTGCATATTTTTCATTCTTGATTAACGCAAAGGGATTTCTTCTAAAATAGAAGTATCCACTATCGTTTGCCGTGTTGTATATAGACTTCAAAACTCGAACATAGTTTTTAAACCCACCATCTGTCATAAGCTGCGGGTCTTTTATAGTCAAGCAGTAATTCTTGAACCTAACCATAAATTCGGGCGTAAATTCCTCGAATCGAAAATCGCCCCGGCCATTGTACAAAAGAAACTTCTTTAATTTTCGATGAACATCCAAGTAGTTTCCTTTTGTCCCTTCGGTTTTTTTCAACTCCATTTGCACAAGCATATATGCAAGAACTGATGCTTGTGCATTATCTTCTTCGATTGATGTAGCAATCGGGGTGGGAACAAAGACAGGTTGTGGAATTTCAAATATACCATCATCAAACTTCGCCAACTCTATTCGGATGGTCTTGTTAATTTCTTCAAATGCAAATGGCGAATTTTTACTAAACTGATTAAACTCATGGTTAAAAAACTTCTTCCAATGTTCCCACTCAACTTTGATGCCTAAACCTTTTTTGGTCTTTCCATTTGCAAATTGTTGTATCCCTAAATAGCCATGCGTATCAGTAGCATATTTTCTTGCACAAGTTATTTTAACTGCCATAATGTTTCCTTATATTTGTCCTTCCTAAATCCTAACCGCTAATTTAGTTCTTTTTTGAATCGGTGGGAACAACGGTGGGAACAATTTGGTGTATTTTTTATCCACTACAGATTGTTAGCAATTTTTAAAACATTATAAATCAATAACTTACATAAAATAAAATAGTGCCATGTCTGACGATAAAAAAGTAATTTTTTCGATGCAAAAATTGAGTAAAACCTACTCAAGCAGCGATAAACAAGTTTTAAAAAATATTTACCTGAGCTTTTTCTACGGAGCAAAAATTGGTATTCTTGGTCTTAACGGTTCCGGAAAATCTTCTTTGTTGAAAATCATCGCCGGAGTTGATAAAAACTATCAAGGTGATGTGGTTTTTGCGCCAGGTTATTCTGTTGGTTATTTGGAACAAGAGCCACAATTGGACGAAAATAAAACGGTAATTGAAATCGTAAGAGAAGGTGTGGCTGAAACTATGGCGGTTTTGGAAGAATATAATCAAATCAACGATTTATTTGGTCTTGAAGAAAATTATTCAGATCCAGATAAAATGGACAAATTGATGGATCGTCAAGCCGCTTTGCAGGATAAAATCGATGCTTTGGGCGCTTGGGAAATCGATACAAAACTTGAAATTGCAATGGATGCCTTGCGAACTCCAGAGCCAGACACTCCAATAAAAGTGCTTTCTGGTGGAGAAAAAAGACGTGTGGCCTTATGCCGTCTTTTGTTGCAACAGCCAGACGTTTTGCTTTTAGATGAGCCTACAAATCACTTGGATGCGGAATCTGTTCTTTGGTTAGAGCAACATTTAGCACAGTATTCGGGAACAGTAATTGCCGTAACGCACGACCGTTATTTCCTTGATAATGTGGCCGGATGGATTCTTGAATTAGACAGAGGTGAAGGTATTCCATGGAAAGGAAACTATTCTTCTTGGCTAGACCAAAAATCAAGCAGAATGGCATTGGAAGAAAAAGTAGCTTCAAAACGAAGAAAAACTTTAGAACGTGAGTTGGACTGGGTTCGTCAAGGTGCGAAAGGACGTCAGACAAAACAAAAAGCGCGTCTTCAAAACTATGACAAACTTTTAAATGAAGACCAAAAACAGCTAGACGAAAATCTAGAAATCTATATTCCAAACGGACCTCGTTTGGGTACAAATGTTATCGAAGCGAAAGGTGTTGCCAAAGGTTATGGCGATAAATTGCTTTATGAAGATTTGAATTTCACGTTGCCACAAGCAGGAATTGTTGGAATCATCGGGCCAAACGGTGCTGGTAAAACAACAATCTTTAGAATGATTATGGGCGAAGAAACTCCGGATAAAGGAGAATTTTCAATCGGAGAGACAGTGAAAATTGCTTACGTAGATCAAGCGCACTCTAACATTGACCCAAATAAATCAATCTGGGAAAACTTCTGTGACGGTCAAGAATTGATCATGATGGGAGGAAAACAAGTGAATTCTAGAGCTTATTTGTCGCGTTTCAACTTTGGCGGTAGCGACCAAAATAAAAAAGTGGCAACACTTTCTGGTGGAGAGAGAAACAGATTGCACTTGGCAATGACTTTAAAAGAAGAAGGAAACGTTTTGCTTTTAGATGAGCCAACAAATGATTTGGATATCAATACTTTAAGAGCGTTGGAGGAAGGTTTAGAAAACTTCGCAGGTTGTGCGGTTGTAATTTCGCACGACAGATGGTTTTTAGACAGAATTTGTACGCACATCCTCGCTTTTGAAGGAAATTCAGAAGTTTATTTCTTTGAAGGAAGTTTCTCTGAATATGAAGAAAATAAGAAAAAACGTCTTGGCGGCGATTTAACTCCAAAACGTATCAAATACAAAAAACTGATCAGAAATTAGTTCTTAAAAAATCTCGGCATTGTCCGAGATTTTTTTTTAAATATAGTGTATATTTGAATAAAATTTAATTATTCTATGCCCCAAATTAGACTAATTTCATTTATTATTTTCTTGCTGTTTTCATACCACTTCAGTTTTTCTCAACAACTGAAAGCGAAAGATGTTAGAAAAGAAATTTATGAATATATCTGTGAGGCTGACGTTTTGTTGACTGATTTAAAGTTTCAAGAATCGCTGTTAGTCTCAAAGAAAGCACTCAGTTTAGCATTTAAACACAAGCAGTACGACTACGTTGCAATGTCGTACAATACGATTGCGGGCAGTCACGAAGAACTTTTTGATACTAAAAAAGCGCTCAATTATTATGAAAAAGCGCTATTTTATGCAAATAAAACTAGGAATGATACCATCAAAGATTGGATACACAACAATATTGGTAACATCTATAATTTTGATTTAAAAAATTATGATAAGGGTATCGACCACTATTTAAAATCCCTCGATTTTGCAAAGAAGAATAACGACACTTCTGAGATCATTTTTACAAAATTAAACCTGACTTGGGCATATTTCAATAAAAAAGAATTTACATTGGGATTGCCTCACTTACAGTATATCGAGAAAAATTTAGTCAATTATGGCGATGTCGAGTCATATGTAATTATGAATAATCTGCTTGGAATTTATAACAGCGCGCAAAGCAATGAAAAACAGGCGGATATGTATTTTATGAAGGCTATTGAGCTGGGAAAAAAGTACAAACAAGATATGGCCCTTGCCGATACCTATGAAGAATTTTCTAAACATTTATACGCAAACGGAGATTTTAAAAGAGCTTATAATGTAAAAGAAGATTATGAAAAGCTTCGAGATACAATTCACAATCAAGAGAAAATAAAAAGCGCACAAATAGCAGGAATTCAAATTGAATTAGACGAATCAAAACGAGAAATCAACGAAATTGAGCTTGAAAAATATGCACAAGAAAAGAATTTAAGATACTCAAAAATTATTGTGGTCTTGTTTTTGGCAGTGTTAATCGTACTGCTATTGCTTCTTTACACACTCTACCGAAATAATTTATTCAGAAAAGAAGTAAACCAGCAACTCCTTGAAAACAATGCAGAATTAAAAGTGGCGAAAGATCGAGCGGAAGAATCATCTATTTTAAAAAGCCAATTTATTTCAACCGTCACGCACGAATTGCGAACACCTTTGTATGGCGTCATTGGAATTACTGACTTGATTTTAGACGAACATCGCGAATTAGAAAACAGTCCGCACATTAATTCTTTGAAATTTTCGGCCAAATATCTTTTGTCTTTGGTGAATGATTTGTTGCAAATTCATAAAATTGAAGACAGAAAAATTGTTTTAGATGAAACGCCTTTAAATGTCTTGGATGAAATTGAGAAAGTAAATCAGGCGCTTCAATTTATCGCGATAAAAAATCAGAACAAAATCGTAGTTGATGTGGATCAAAATATTCCTGAATATTTGATAGGAGACAAGCTTCGTCTTTCGCAAATATTGGTAAATCTAACCAGCAACGCCTTAAAATTTACCAAAGACGGCGAGATTAAATTAAAAGCAAGTTTAGAAAAAAAGGACAGGAATTTACATTTTATAAAATTTGAAATTGCTGATAATGGAGTAGGAATTGCTCCTGAAAACCAAAATAAGATCTTCGAAAAATTTGTTCAAATTGACCGAAAAGAAGGCGATTACCAAGGAACTGGTCTGGGACTTTCGATTGTAAAAAAGCTTTTGGAATTATTGGGAAGCCAGATTCATTTGAAAAGCGAAGAAAATTTTGGAACCACAATTACATTTACAATTCCCTTTGAATACAATCAAGATACCACCAAAAAGTATATCGAAAATATTGATGTTGACACCACAAGCGCCTCAAATTACAAAATTTTGGTGGTGGAAGATAATAAGATTAATCAGCTTGTAACCCGCAAAATCATTGAGAAACATAATTTTAGATGTACCGTCGTTGACGATGGTTACGCTGCGTTAGAAATTTTAAAAACCGACGTTTTCGATCTGATTTTAATGGATATAAATATGCCGATAATCAATGGTTTTGAAACTACGAGAATGATTAGAAGTATGGGGATTACTGTTCCAATTGTAGCATTAACGGCGTTTGATAAAGATGAAGTTACTGACGAAGCAAAACTTTCTGGAATGAACGATATTTTGATCAAGCCGTTTGAGCCTGTTCGACTTTTTCAAGTGATCAGCGCCCAAATTGCTCGATCTAAATAATTATTTTTTGAAATTTATTTCTGCGTAAACAGGAAAGTGATCAGAAGGATATCTGCAATTTTTAGAATCACTCAAAGTAGCAAATTTTGTGACTTCCATCTTATTTCTGTTGATAAAAATATAGTCAATTCGCATGGTTACCGGTTTGCTGAATTCAAAGTTGTTGAACGTCCCTTCTGGTCCAAAAACAACTCCGGTGCACACTTTTTGAGCATCGTCTAATTCTTCTTTGATCAATTTTAAAGGAAGCGTTTCTGACTCCAAATTAAAATCTCCGGTCAAAACCACAGGAAGATTTTCTTTATTGATTTCCTTTATTTTAGCCAAAATTAATTTAGAACTTTCCGCTCTTGCAATATCTCCAACGTGGTCAAAATGCGTGTTGAAAATCCACATTTTTTTCTTCGTAGCTTTATTTTGGAACAAGCCATAAGTGCAAACTCTTGGATAAGCCGCATCCCAAGCTTTTGAAGGCGTTGACGGAGTTTCTGATAACCAAAATGTATTTTCTTGCAACAATTTAAATTTATCAGAATTGTAAAAAATAGCACTGTGTTCTCCTTTTGACTGTCCATCATCACGACCTTTTCCGATGAATTTATGCGAAGTTAAAATTTGGTCGATATATTCCATTTGATTTGGTAAAGCTTCCTGAACTCCCATAAAATCTGGATTGTAGAATTTTACTTGATCTGTTAAATATTCTTTTCGGTTGGACCATTGATTTTCTTTGTCGCTTGCGGTATCAAGGCGAAGATTGTAGCTCATAATTTTTAAATCTTGAGCAGAGGCAGTAATTTGGGACATAATTAAAAAGGTAAAAAGTAGTTTTTTCATTCGTATTTGTCTTAGGTAGGATTTCTCACAAATTTAAAACAAAAACGCCGGTTAGTACCAGCGTTTTTTATTCTTTTTCGAAGCATCAGATTTTCTTGAATTGTTCTCTTTTGCTTTATTTTCTCCAAATTTCGCTTTATTTCTCAAATCTGGTTTCGCATCTGGACTTCCTTCTTTCCAAGGATAAGGATGGTCGTTTACGGTTTTGATATTGACTTTTACCAATTTCTGAATGTCTTTCCAATAACCTTCTTCGTCTTTTGAGCAGAAAGAAATGGCAATTCCACCGTTTCCGGCACGACCAGTTCTTCCAATTCTATGTACATAAGTTTCTGGAATATTTGGCAAATCAAAATTGATGATAAACGGCAATTTGTCAATGTCAATTCCTCTCGCTGCAATGTCTGTAGCTACTAAAACGCCAACTTCCTTGCTTTTAAAAGCGTCTAAAACACGCTGTCTTGCGTTTTGAGATTTGTCTCCGTGAATCGCTTCCGCAGCAATTCCTTGTTTTCTCAAAGCTTTTACTACGTTATCGGCGCCGTGTTTTGTACGAGAAAAAACCAAAACATCTGAAATATCTTCGTTTTTAATCAAATGATATAAAAGCTGACGTTTGTCTTCTTTGTTCACAAAATAAACGCGTTGCTCCACAGTTTCGGCCGTAGATGAAACTGGAGAAACCGAAACATATTCTGGCTTTGTCAAGAATGTTTCGGCTAATTCACGAATTGCCATCGGCATTGTTGCCGAAAATAAAAGCGTCTGTCTGTTTTTTGGCGTAAGCTTTACGATTTTCTTTACGTCGTTGATGAAACCCATATCCAGCATTTGGTCGGCTTCGTCCAAAACTAAAGTGTGCAAATGGTCTAAATCAATAAAACCTTGCTTGTGCAAATCCAATAATCGTCCGGGAGTTGCAATCAAAATATCAACACCTTTTTTCAAAGTATCGACTTGAGGAACTTGGGAAACGCCACCAAAAATGGTCAACTGATTTAAGTTTGTATATTTTGCGTAGGTTTCAAAACTTTGCCCGATTTGAACTGCCAACTCACGAGTGGGAGTAACGACAAGGGTTCTGATAACTTTTGCCTTTTTTGACGAACCAACGATGCGGTGAATATGATGAACAATGGGAATTGCAAATGCGCCAGTTTTTCCGGTACCAGTTTGAGCGCAACCAACAAGGTCGTTTCCGGCTAAAACTATCGGAATCGATTTTTCTTGAATGGGAGTGGCTTCGAGGTAACCGATTTCAAAAACGGCTCTCTGTATACTTTTGGAAAGTGATAAATCTTCGAATAACATAAAATGTAAATTAATTCTCTGCAATTTTCGCAAAGACGGTACAAAGATAGTTTTTATTATTTAAAGATGTTTGACCGCAGATTCGCAGATTTTTTATGTGTTTGTATTTAGAAATTATTAAAATCTGTGGAGAAAAAATCTGCGAATCTGCGGTTAAACAAAAAAAGCTCCAAATTAATGGAGCTTCTTCGCACAATAAATAACAAACCAATCATTATAAAACTACTCGTGCTTCTTTCTGTAGGCATAATAAAACACCTGCGGTAAAACGGTTAACGACAAAATCATACAGATTACAATTCCTCCAACGATCATAATTGCCAATGGTTTTTGGATTTCAGAACCCATTCCGGTTGATAATGCTGCGGGAAGCAATCCCAACGAACCCATCAGCGCAATCATCACCACGGGACGAATTCTGCTATGAACTCCTTCGGAAATTGCCTTTCTCAATCCCATTCCGGCTTTTAAATTTTCTTTCATTACACCAATCAACACGATTCCGTCAATGGCGCTGACTCCAAATAAAATGATGAATCCAATTCCTGCTGAAATCCCGAAAATTGTTCCGGTTGCCCAAAGCGAAATAAATCCTCCGATGAAAGCGTAAGGCATTGTACTTAAGGCTAATAATGTATCTTTTACGTTTCCAAAATTGAAATACAATAAGAACATGATGAAAATCAAAACAACCGGAACAATCATCACCAATTGCTGTGAAGCGCGTTCTTTGCTTTCAAATTCTCCCGCCCATTTCATTGTATTTTGCTTCGGAAGTTTGACTTCTTTAGCCACTTTTGCTTGCGCTTCAGCAATTGTACTTCCCAAATCTCGTCCTTCAATTGAAAATCCGATAGCGATGTAACGGCTGTTTCCTTCGCGGTAAATAAATGTAGGTCCGGTTTTATAACTTACCGTGGCAATTTCCTTTAACGGTACTTGTTTTCCGTCCATTGTTGGAATCAAAATCGTCTCAATTTTTTCTTTAGAATCGCGATATTCTTTCAAAAAACGAATTCTGATGTCAAAAGTTCTTTCTTGGTCGTAAAACGTGGACGCTGCTTGACCGCCAATTGTCATCGCAATAACCGCTTGTGCATCGGCTGTTGTAACTGCATATTTCGCCATTTGTGAATCGTGAAGCTGAATTCTCAATTCGGGCAAACCGATGTTTTTAAAGACATTTATATCTTCAATTCCGTCCACGGTTTTGATGGAATTTGCCACTTGTCCTGCATATTTTTCTAGTTCTTCCAAATTTTCGCCAAAAATCTTAATCACCAACGGACTTTTTACACCGGCCACATATTCTTCCACATTGTCTTGAATGGGTTGGCTAAAGCCGAAATTAATCCCTGGATAATCATCCAAAACATTTTTGATTTCGCCAATCAATTCTTCTTTCGAAAGTTTTCGTTTCCATTCTTTTTCCGGAATTAATTGCACATTAAATTCAATATTAAAGAAACCTGTTGGGTCAGTTCCATCATTTGGTCGGCCAGTTTGCGTCAAAATAAATTGTACTTCTTCAAATTTTTGCAATTTCTTTTTCATCTCTTTTGTCAATCGCGTCGATTCTTCCAAGTTGATGCTGTTTGGCAAAGTCGCTCTGATATAAACCGCGCCTTCGTTCAGCTTCGGAATAAATTCAGAACCATAAAAAGCGAATCTTCCGGCGCAAATCGCAAGAATGATTAAGAAAACTGCGATTGTCTGTTTTTTTCTTTTGGCACTAAAATTGAAAAGCTTGAATAGATTTACTCTGAAAAATCTCGAAATCATATTTTCTTTTTCAACAATATTTTTAGTCAATAAGACTTTACACATCGCTGGAACATACGTCAAACTCAAAATCAGCGAACCAAGCAACGCATAACCCAATGTAAATGCCAACGGCGAGAACATTTTTCCTTCGACTTTTTGGAATGAGAAAATCGGCATCAAGGCTACAATCAAAATAATCAAGGCGAAGAAAATGTAGGTTGCCACGCTTCCGACACTCTTTTTTATCAAGCCCATTTTTGACATTTTGTTGAATTTTTCCATCCCAACTTTATGCGCTTTCTTTTCGAGCGAGACAAAAACCTGTTCGACAATGACGAGCGTTCCTTCCAACAAAAGTCCGAAATCTAAAGCTCCCATCGAAATTAGATTCGCCGGAAGTCCTTGAATTTTCAGCATTGTAATGGCAAAAAGAAACGAAAGCGGAATCACGGACGCCACGATAACCGTCGTTCGCCAATTGTATAAAAAGATGAAAACGATTAATGAAACCAGTAAAATTCCTTCGATAAGATTTTTAGTTACCGTATGAACAGTTGTGTTGACCAATTCAGTTCTGTCAATAAATGGAACGATTTGAACACCTTTCGGCAAAACTCGTTCGTTTAAATCATCGATTCTAAGTTTTAGATTTTCAATCACTTCACTCGGATTTTCCCCTCGAAGCATCACGACAATTCCTTCCACCAAATCATCGTCATTATCCAGACCAACTTGTCCCAATCTCGGTTTTGCACCAATCGAAATTTCGGCAACATGTTTCACCAAAACAGGAGTGGAGCCTTTCACTTGAATCAAAATATTGCCGATATCTTCAATGTTGTCCAGCAATCCCACGCCACGAACCACATAAGCTTGGTCGCCACGCTGAATCACATCCCCGCCAACATTAATATTACTTTTCGAAACAGCTTCATAAACATCCAACGGCGAAAGTCCGTAATTCACCAATTCTGTCGGATTAATTTTTATTTCATACACTTTTTCTTCACCGCCAAAACTCACTACGTCGGCAACTCCGGGAACGGAAACCAGTTCGCGCTCAATCACCCAATCCTGAATCGCCGTCAATTCTTTAATAGGCAAATCACCTTTGACAACATACCTGAAAATTTCTCCGGTCGCGCCATACGGAGGCTCAATCGAAACATCACTTCCTTCAGGTAAATCAATGCCTGCCATTCGATTGGAAGCATATTGTTGGGCATAAAAATCCTCGACATCGTCTTCAAATAAAACCGTGACAACCGACAATCCAAACAATGAAATCGAACGCACTTCCGACTTTTTCGGAATCGTGTTCATCTCTTTTGAAATCGGCAAGGTGATGAATTTCTCCACTTCTTCGGCACTTCGTCCAGGCCATTGCGTAATAATTCTGGCGCGCGTGTTCGTCACATCTGGAAACGCTTCAATGGGCGTGTGGATGTAACTGTAGATTCCCGCCACGAGTAAAAGTCCCGTCGCAAAGAATACGATAAGCGAGTTTTTTAGCGAGAATGCGACTAAATTTTGTACAAACTTTTGCATATATTTTTATTAAACTTATATGGACTTAAATGTCTTTTATGGTTCAAATTTTACCATATAAGGCATAAAAGATAATTTGAGATTTGTTATTTTAACAGGAAGATTACTTCAAGCTTTCATAAATCAAAAGCTGATTTTTAGTAATTATCTTCTCGTTTTCAGAAATTCCGTTTTCGAAATAAACGCTTTTAGAATTTTGAGTTGTCGGTTTTACTTGCCTAATTTCCAATTCGCAATCGCCTTTATAAACTACGACGAAATTCACATTGTTATCAAAAATCATCGCTTTCGTGGGAATTGCAATCATTGGTTCGGTGAATTTGGTTTCCTTGTTCAAAATAATATCCGCAGACATTCCTGGTTTTAATTTTAAGTCTTTGTTTTGCATCACAATTCGTGCTTTCAGAACGCGTTCTTCCGAATCAAAAACTTGAGAAAGCGACGTGATTTTTCCGGTAAAAGTCTCATCAGGATATGCCAAAGTCTTGATTTTAACGTTCATATTTTCTCGGATATTCTGCATATCTGTTGCATAAATATTGACCATTACCCAAACTTCATTCAAATCAGAAATCGTAAACAATGGCTCGCTTCCTTCGGAAATCTGCATTCCAGAACTCATATTTTTTGCGACGATATATCCGTTAGAAGGTGCTTTTATCTGAAAAACCGATTTCTCTGAACTTGCACTGTACAAAGCTAAATTTCCCTTGATATTTTCCAATGAAGATTTTAAAACATTCACTTCGCTTTCCGCTTGAATCAAATCTTTTTGGGATGCAATTCCGTCTTCATACATTGATTTTGTGGAAGCCAATTGCCTTTGAGCCACCAATAATTGCGAAGCCAATGATTTATTTTCTGACTGTAATCCGTTTAATTCGGCACTTTTTATTTCGGCTAAAACTTGCCCTTTTTTGACATAATCACCTAAAGAAAAGAAAGTATTATTCACAATTCCGTTGACTAAACTTGTGAATTGAACAACGTTATCAGCGTTATACGTCACGCTTCCTGTTAAAGAAAATGTTTCTGAAACGGCTTCTTTTTTCACTTCTTGAATGGTAATTTTCTTTTTCATGTCTTCATTCAGACAAAATTTATCCTCTTTTTCAACAGCAACTTCTTTATGTTGACAGCTGAAAAGGAAAATTAGAGGCAATAAATGATAGGTATATTTCATAAGTAAGTTTTTAGTTTTAAAGTTCTTTTCCAATCGCAAATTGCAATTCTTCAAAATGCTCGTTCAATTCTTTTTTAGCATCTAAAATGATGGTTTTGTTTTGAAGATACGCTTCTACAAAATCAAGATATTCCAGCATACTTGTATTTCTTTGAGCAAAATTCCTGAAGTAGCTTTCTAAAAGTGTATCCAATTCGGTTTCATAATTTTCGCTAATTTGTTCGTATAGTTTTTGAGCTATCAAAACATCTTCATACGCTTTTATGACCTCGTTTTGAGCTTCATTATTTTTTTCTGTTTTGGCATATTTGCTTTTCTCAATATCGAATTTCGCTACTTTAATATATCCTTGATTTCTGTTGAAAAAAGGCAAATCCATCGAAAAACCAATTCCCACAAAGTCGTTCATAATATTTCCGCCACGGTCATAATTTATTCCGAAAGTCACGTCTGGCGTGCGTTGCGCTAATTCATATTTCAATTTTCGTTCGTTGTATTTTTCTTCCAAAATCGAAACTTTTACATCAGGTCGATTTTCTAAGGCTGATGAAGTCAAATCAGCCAGATTTATATTTTCCAATCTGGTTAATTCAGGAACAAATTTGTCATCTTTAATTTTCAGATAACTCGCAGGCGAAATGCTCATCAAAGTTTTCAGTTCTTTTTGCAATTGGTTATTTTCCTTTTGCAAATCGCTGATTTCTTTTAGAAATTCCAATTCCGAAGCTTTTAATCTGATGAATTCGCTTCGACTAATATTTCCTTGTTTCGCTTGGTTTTCGTATGCTTTCAGCAATTTTTGCATTGAATTCAATTGTTTTTTGTAGATTTCTTGCTTTTGCTGAACATATTGCAAATCGGTCAGATTATTTCGAAATTCTACTTTCAAGGCTCGAAGAAAGTCTTTGAAATATTCGTGTGCCATTTCCACACCGACTTTTTCCATCGCAATCATTTTTTTGCGTTTTCCTGCAGTTTGAACCATTTGTTCCAAGCTCACTCCAACTTGTGAAGTTTTTCCCCAATTGCCAGAAATAGGAGGAAGTTGCTCCGAATAAGCATTTGACCACAAATTAACTTCGTCGATTTCAAGCGTTGGATTTGGCCATAATTTTGCCTGAACCACTTGCGCTTCGGCTTGGTCAATGTTGAGTTTTTCAGATAAAAGCTTTAGATTATCTTTCAGAAAAATAGTTTCGGCTTCAGCCCGAGAAATGTTGATTGTGTCTTTGAGAATTTTATTTTGAGCTTTCGCTTGAAAGCTGAAAGCAACAAAAATCCCAGAAATTACTATACGTTTCAATGTGTGTCTTTTTTATGACTGCAAAGCTATCGCGCAAAGATTACAGCCAAATTTGACTCACATTAAAAGTGGATTAATCCAAAATTATAAAACGATTAGAGTTTTGGAAAAAGTAAGGTAATTTGGGTTCCTAAATTTTCCTCTGAAGTAATAGAAAATTGAATATTATTTTGTTTGAAAATTATGGTTGCAAGCGACAAACCGATTCCACTTCCTTTAATATCACCAACGTTTTTGCCCCGATAGAAAGTTTGTTGCACCAAATTCAAGTCGTCTTGTTGAATGCCTTTTCCGAAATCTTGAATTGTAATTTGGAGTTGATTATTGCTTTCCGAAAGTGAAATCCGTATCGGATTTTGGTTGGAATATTTAACAGCATTCTCAATCAAATTATAAAGCGCCAATTGAATTTGCATTTCGCTTCCTTTGACTGAAAGCAATTTTTCGTCCATAACTTCCAAGTCGATTTTTATTTCTTGGTTGTTATAGACTTCAAAAATCTTGTCGTTTATATTGAAAACGGTTTCGTCAATTCTAAAAGTTTCGTTGTCAGATTTAATAGTTTTTAAACCCGAAAGCATCATCAAGTTGTTCAAAATTTCTTCAATATGATAGACATTTTCTAATGCTTCTGAAGTTACTTTTTGGTACTCTTCGGGCGTTCTTTCCTTTTGTGCAAAGACTTCTAAATTTCCTGAAATGGAAGCCAAAGGTGTTTTAAATTCGTGTGAAACATAATTGATAAAATTCTTCTGAATGGCAAAAGTATCTGATAATCTACTTAATAAATTGTTGAACGTAGTAATCAAATCTTGAACTTCATCATTTGTATTAGAACTTGAGATAGGTTTATCTAAATTGTTTAATTCCATAGAATTAACTTGGTCGATAACCTTTGTAATGGGTTGATATGCAATGTTTGAAAGCAAACGGCTTAGCAAGAAAATTAGAAACAATCCCGCGAATAAGACGATAATCATAATCACCAACAATCTATTGGTTTGGGAGTTAAAAACTTCGCTGGTTGTTTTAACAAAAACCACAAAATCTCCTTGATTATCGTTGTAGAAAATTCCGTAGTAAAAATGATTATTTGACTTAAAACTCAGCTTTTTATTTTTACGGATAAACTCTAAATTTTTGGCATTAATATTTCGGTCTGTTTCCTGGTTTCCAAAAGCAATTCTGTTGTATTCATCATAAACCCGAACGATATCATTTTGGATATTTTCCTCAAATTGTCCCTTAATCGCCGAATGTTCATAATTTGGAAGTTCATCTTTTTCAAGGTAATAAATCGCTGAAAGCAAGCACGTTTTCTGCAATTCTTTGAAAACAACTTTTTCAGAACTATTGTAAAAAGAAATATAAATCAAAACCGATGCGATAATGAACACAAACCCAAAAGTGGCGGATGAAATGAGCGTTAAACGGTTTCGGAGTTTCATTTTTTTTAAGATTGAAAAATTTAAATATTTAAGAATTGAAAGTGTGGTAGGAAATTTAACACAGATTTCTCATATTTGCACAGATTTTAATCATTTAATCTGCGGTAAAAACTATTCTTTAAGCATATATCCAGTTCCTTTTATAGTATGGATGAATTTGTGGTGATTTTCGTCTATCTTGTTTCTTAAATAAGAAATGTAAACATCGACAACGTTAGTATTATTGTCATAATTGATTCCCCAAACAGCGTTTAAAATCTGTGTTCTGGAAACGACTTTGTTTTTATTTTCTAGAAGAAAAAGTAATAATTTATATTCTCTTGGAGATAAATCAATCGGATTTTCATTTTGAAAAACCGAGTGTTCATCGAGGTTTACTTTTAAATTGTGGCAAATGTAAACCTGTTCTTTTTCTTTGTAATTGAATTTTGTCCTTCTTGTTAAAGCGTTTATTCTCGAAATTAATTCCTTGAAATGAAAGGGTTTTACGAGATAATCGTCGGCGCCACTGTCCAAAGCGGAAACTTTATTATCGGCGTCATCGAGAGCGCTTAAAACCAAAATAGGTGTGTGGTTCTTCTTGAAACGAATCAATTTTGTGAGTTGAATTCCGTCGATTCCGGGAAGCATAATGTCCATCAAAATAATATCCCAGTCATTTTCTGAAATCATTTCACGGGCAATTTCTCCGGTAACGGCAAGGCTTATAGAAAATCCGTTCTCTTCTAAACCTTTGATTACAAAGTCGCTGATTCGTTTGTCGTCTTCAATGAGAAGTATATTCATTTTATTCTAATTCACTTTTGGCTTTGATGAAATCTGTTACCAAATAACCAATTAATTTACCAACTAAATGGCTGTTTTTTTCGTCGCCTAAATCAGGCGCGCCTTCGCAAATGTGCAAATAAGCCGCATTTTCGTTTTGGCTGAAAAAGTGAATGAACTGGCGCAATTCTTCTACCGAAAAACCGCTTAAAGTCATTGCACTCGAAGGAATATTTGGGATAGAGTCTAAATCGATTTCAACTCCGTAAAAATCATTTTTAATAAATGCGTAGGCTTTCTCCATCTCCTGCCTAAAATCTTTCTGCTTCCTAATATTTATTTCGTCATACGTATTGATTCTCACACGGTCCTCCAGCTTTTTGATTTCGTGCAAAACGCTTTTTGACGTATAACTTTCGTGCAAACCAAAGACAAAATATTTTTTTAGAAAACCTTCCTCAAAAGCATACGAAAAACCATTTCCGCTGTGTCTTCCTTCAAGAATTCTAAAGTCGGAATGTGCATCAAAATTAATGGCATTGATGGATTTTCCTTTGGCCAAAGCCGTTCCTTTTATATTTCCGTAGGCATTATTGTGGCCTCCGCCGATGACAATCGGAATTTTTCCTGCCTTGACAATCGTAAAAATAATATGAGAAACTTCCTTATCGACTTTTTCAACCCATTTTGAAAGTTCTTTTCTTTCGTCAATATTATTAAAGTCCAGATTTTCAACCGCTTTCATTTCTTCGTCCACATTCAAATGGCCTAGAACCAAGATTGAGCCACCCTTATTGAAGCGATTGTGCTGAATATTGGCAATGCTTTTTATGGCACTTTCCCACGCTGACGCTGCACCTGGACGACCAAAGTTCGCGCGCACCCCGATATCCTCAGGAATCCCGAACAAAACAAACTTAGCGTCAGAGTCTCTCATATGTGTTGCAATGTCCGCATCCTTTGGAACGGTTTGCATTTTTTCACCAAATTTCACTTCACCGCTTCTAAAATTGGTGATCTTCGCTAAATCGTGAACAGTGAACGGAATCAGTTTTTCCATAAAAAATATTTACCCCAAAAATAATATAATTATATAAATTTACGTTAACAGTTTCAGAAATCCCCCAAATTTATATTTAATTTGTTTTAAACCTTACCACTAACTATTATGGAAAATCAAAAAAACAACTCAAGTCTAAAAGCGATTATCGTCGTATTAGCAATCTTACTCGCGGGGAGTTTAGCCTACATGTACAAAATTAGCAGTGATGCAAAAACCACTGAAACCGCTTTGGTCAAAGACAAAGACACCGCTATGGAGGAATTGACTTTGCTAAAAACAAAATTAGACGCTGCGATTGCAGAAAACACGTCAGTTTCTGATGAATTAATTGCCGAAAGAGAAAAAGTTGTCAAATTGATGGCTGATCTCGAAAAATCAAAAGGAGATGTCGCTTCTTTGAAAAAAATACAAGCGCAGTACAATGCTTTAAATTCTAAGTTTAACGCTTTGGTCAAAGAAAATGGACTTTTAAAAGACCAAAATATGACACTTGTCTCAAAAGTAGACAGCCTGAACATGGCTCTTGGAGAAAAAATTAGGTTCAACGACACTTTGGTAATTCAAAATGAAAACCTGGCAAAAACGGTCGAAAAGGCATCAAAACTTGTCGTGATGAACTTACGAACTCAGGCAATCAAAGAGAAAAGTTCGGGTAGAGAAGTGGTTACGGAGAGAGCGAGAAGAGCAGATAAATTAAAAGTTTGTTTTTCAATTGCACAAAATGAAGTGGCGCAATCTGGCGACAAATTGTATTATGTTCAGATTATCGACAGCAAAAACAATGTTTTAGGCGAGAAAAGAGTTGAGAATTTTGGCGACCAAACGTTGACTTATAGCTTTACAACGACTGTTGCTTATGAAAATAAATCAGTAGATGTTTGTGAGTCTTTAGATAACAACGGCGTTGATTTTGAAAAAGGAACCTACTTTGTAAATATTTTTGACAAAGGAGTTTTGGTTTCAAAAACAAGTTTTACGCTGAAATAACAAACAAAAACATCAAAACTTAAACTGCATTAAAAGGAGCCGATTGGCTCCTTTTTTTATGCTTCATATTTGGCTAAAGCCGATTTTAGGAGTCACCTTTTATTAAATGGGCTAAAGCCCATTTCTATTCATTGCATATAATCAAACGAAGCAATGACAAATTTGAATTCTTAAAATCAGATGATTTAAAATCTGTGAAATCTGCGAGATCTGCGTTTAAGTGGATCGTCAATATTAAATCACTTTTCCCTCAATAATTACTTCATCAATTAAATTAGTTCCGAAGGCGTAAGGCAATTGATAATAAGAAGTTATGGGTTTTGTAATAATCAAATTAGCGCGTTTTCCTTTAGTGATGGAACCGTGCGTTTCTGAAATTCCCATGGCATAAGCGCCGTTTATTGTAGCGGCATTTATGGCTTCTTCTGGCGTCATTTTCATTTTGATGCAAGCTGTCGCAACCACGAAATTCATATTTCCAGAAGGTGTCGTTCCTGGGTTGAAATCAGAGGCTAAAGCCAATGGCAATCCGGCTTGGATCATTTTTCTGGCTGGCGTGTACGGAATGCTTATAAAATAAGAACACGACGGCAAAGCAACCGGCATTGTTTCTGAATTTTTTAAGATTTCAATGTCTTCTTCGGTTACAATTTCAAGGTGGTCAACAGAAAGTGCGTTGTGTTTTACGCAAGCTTCGATTCCGTTGATGGCGGTGAATTGGTTCACGTGGATTTTTGCGGTCAAGCCGTATTTCTTTCCAGCTTCCATGATTTTTTCTGTTTCTTCTATGGAAAAATAGCCAGTTTCAAGGAAAGCATCTATGTAATCTGCGAGATTTTCTTCGGCAATTTTTGGAAGCATTTCATTTATGATTACGTCAATATAACCCGAATGATTTTCTTTAAATTCCGTAGGAAATGCGTGCGCTCCAAGAAAAGTAGCTCTTATTTCAACAGGATAATTTTCTTTTAATCTTTTGATGACACGGAGCATTTTCAGTTCGCCTTCGACGGTTAAACCGTAGCCTGATTTTATTTCCACGGCTCCGGTTCCTTGGCTCATCACTTCTTCAAGTCGCAATTTTGACTGGTTGTAAATTTCTTCTTCTGAAGTTTCGTTGAGCTTTTTGGCAGAATTTAAAATCCCACCGCCACGATTTGCGATTTCTTCATACGATAATCCGTTGATTCTGTCGACGAACTCTTGGACACGATTTCCTGCATACACGATGTGCGTGTGGCTGTCACACCAAGCGGGAAGAACCACTTTTCCGGTAGCGTCGATGGTTTTTTCTGGAGAAATTGTTGGAAGGTTTTCCATTTTTCCGAAATCGGCGATAAGATTGTCTTCGATTAAAAGATAAGCGTTTTCGATCGTTGGAAGAATGGCCATTTCAGCGCCTGAAACTTTTTTTAATGGCGTTTCTCTGACTTGGATTAGTTCTTTTATGTTGGTGATTAGTGTTCTCATTTTAATGGTTCAGGGTTTTGGGTTTAAGGTTCATGGTTTTACACAACGGTTCTGATGTTTAAAAGTAAGCCTTTTGTTTGTTTTCTAACCCCGATTGGCGGCAGTAGCCTTTTCTTCCCGATTTTTCATCGGGAGAAAAGCTACTGCAGAAAGCGGGAAAATGGATGGCTGATAAATGACCGGCCATTCGTTTCTGATGAAGCTAGAATATTTTTGTAAATGTAAAATGGAATTTTAAAAACTCCTATCTTTATGACAAATTAAAGTGATTTGAGACGAATAAAATATAAGGAAGTTAGGCGCGTGCAGCCAAATTATTTTGAATACACCGGAATTTATACGACGGAAGCTGTTGAAATGCAGCTGTTTGTGTATGATGATTCTGGTTATGAGGAGTATAAAAATGTGAAGTTGGAACGCGTGAAAAAGGAATTGGAAGATCCGTTGCAGGCGAATGATGTGAAATGGTTGAATGTTCACGGGCTTCACGATGTGGATTTGATCAAGAATGTGGGCGATTTGCTGGGGCTTGATAATTTTATTGTGAGCGATGTTTTGAATGTTTCGCGACGCACAAAAATGGACGAATTAGACGAGGTTTTGTTCTTCAGCATCAAGTCGGTTTTGCAGAAAGATGAGAGCGATGTGATTCGGGTGGAGCAGATTAGTTTTCTTTTAAAAGACAATATCTTGGTTTCTTTTCAGGAGAAAAAGAGCGAGTTTTTTACGCACATTCGGGAAAGAATCAAGACGCACAGCGGAATTGTGCGGAAAAAGAAGAACGATTATCTGCTGTATCTTCTGCTGGATGCCGTGATGGAAAACTTTTTTATCACTATTGAAAATTATGAAAATGCGGTGGAAAATCTTTTGGTGGAAGCTAAAAATAATCATCGCTCAATAGTTTTGGAGAATATTGAAAGAGAACGTGAAAATCTGAATTTTTTGAAGCGCGCGATTGTGCCTTTGCGCGATGCTTTGTTTATTTTGAAATCGGGTAGGGAGGATGAATTGGCTTTAATTGAGAAGTCGAATTATGCTTTTTTTGAGCGTTTGCACCAAAAAAGTTTGGAGATTTTGGAACAGATTGACTACGATTTGAAGTCGCTGGAAAGTGCTTCAAATATCTTTTTTTCGATGCAAAGCCAAAGAATGAACCAGATTATGAAGACATTGACAATTTTTTCTGTAATTTTTATGCCGTTGACTTTTATCGTAGGAGTTTATGGGATGAACTTTGAAAATATGCCCGAATTAAAGAACGAAAATGGCTATTTTATTGTGCTCGGCGTGATGTTTTTGACGGTTATCGGGATGGTTTATTATTTTAGGAGAAAGCATTGGTTTTAGTTTAGACTTTTGACTTTACAACTTTTGACTTATTTATATGAAAAAATTTACTAGCGATATTTCTGGGAAGGAATATTCTGATGCAGAGAAAGTTTCGGCGAAATTAGTTCGCAAATCGATATTGGATTTTATTAAGGAAGAGCATCCTGATTTTGAAGGCGAAAAATGCATGTCGATGAGCGAATTGCATTCTTTCAGAGAGAAATATATTGCTGAAATGCTGATCAAGGAAACAGGCGAACTGTCAACGATGGAGCAGACTGTTGTGGATGCTTTGAGCGATAATGCAACGCTTTCTGACAAATTGGATGATGAAATTCAGGATTTTACTTTTGGGCAAAAAGTGGCTGATAAAGTGGCTACTTTTGGCGGAAGCTGGACTTTTATAATTTCGTTTTTAAGCTTTTTGTTGATTTGGATTGCGGCGAATGTTTTTATACTTTCTAACAAAGGTTTTGATCCATATCCGTTTATTTTACTGAATTTAATTTTGTCTTGCGTTGCCGCATTGCAAGCTCCGGTGATTATGATGAGCCAAAATAGGACGGAGGAAAGAGATCGCGATCGTGCCAAAAAAGATTATATGATTAACTTAAAATCTGAGTTGGAAATTAGAATGTTGCATGAAAAAATCGATCATTTATTGTTGCATCAAGAACAATCGATGGTTGAAATTCAAAAAGTGCAAATGGATATGATGCAAGATATTTTGGCAAAAGTGAATGAGAAGAAATAGATTTCAGTTTTCAGTTTTCAGTTTTCAGTAAAAAATAAGGTTATAAGTTTTAGCTTTTAAACATAAACTTATAACCTTCAAAAAGTATTAAATTTATAAGTTAAATTCAACTTATAATTTATAATTCATAATTATTTCAAGCTTCCCACCATATCTTCTGGTTTTACCCAAGCATCAAAATCTTCTGGAGTTACATAGCCTAAACGTACTGATTCTTCTTTCAAAGTAGTTCCGTTTTTGTGGGCTGTTTGAGCAATTTCTGCTGCTTTGTAATATCCAATTTTTGTGTTTAAAGCCGTAACCAACATCAATGAATTATCAACTAATTCTTTAATTCTTGTGTAATTTGGTTCGATTCCTTGAGCGCAATGTTCATCGAAAGAAACACAAGCATCGCCTAACAAACGAGCTGATTGCAAGAAGTTTGCCGCCATCAAAGGTTTAAAAACATTTAATTCATAATGACCTTGAGTGCCACCAATTGTAATAGTCACGTCATTACCCATAACTTGAGCACAAACCATGGTCAAAGCCTCACATTGCGTAGGATTTACTTTTCCTGGCATGATTGAAGAACCTGGCTCATTTTCTGGAATTAAGATTTCGCCAATTCCTGAACGTGGCCCTGAAGCCATCATTCTCACGTCATTTGCAATTTTATTCAAAGAAACCGCCAATTGTTTCAACGCTCCGTGAGTTTCAACAATCGCATCGTGTGCAGCCAAAGCTTCAAATTTATTTGGAGCCGTAACGAAAGGATGACCTGTGAATTCAGCGATATATTCCGCAACTTTTACGTCATAACCTTCTGGCGTATTCAATCCGGTTCCAACAGCAGTTCCGCCCAAAGCTACTTCTGAAAGGTGTGCCAACGTATTTTTTAGCGCTTTTAATCCGTAGTTTAATTGCGCTACGTAACCAGAAATTTCTTGGCCCAAAGTCAACGGAGTAGCATCCATTAAATGCGTTCTTCCGATTTTTACTACATTTTTAAATGCTTCAGATTTTGCTTGAAGCGTATCTCTTAATTTTTCAACACCAGGAATTGTAACTTCCACAACTGCTTTGTAAGCTGCGATGTGCATTCCTGTTGGGTAAGTGTCGTTTGAAGATTGTGATTTGTTTACGTCATCATTTGCTTTGATGAATTGCTCACCTTCACCAATTTTGTGTCCAGCTAAAACTTGCGCTCTGTTTGCCACAACTTCGTTCACGTTCATATTACTTTGAGTTCCAGAACCTGTTTGCCAAATTACTAACGGAAATTCTGCATCTAATTTTCCTGCCAAGATTTCATCACAAACTGCTGCAATTGCATCTCTTTTTTCAACTGGCAAAACTCCTAAATCGCAGTTTGCGTAAGCGGCCGCTTTTTTCAAATAAGCAAAACCTTCGATGATTTCTTTTGGCATTGACGCCGACGGACCAATTTTAAAGTTGTTTCTTGAACGTTCTGTTTGAGCTCCCCAATATTTTTCAGAAGGAACTTTAACTTCACCCATCGTGTCTTTTTCAATTCTGTATTCCATTGTGTATATGTTTGTTGTTGGTTATTTATAAAAGTCGATTTCTTTAAATCAGCCCAAAAATAAGGATTATAAGTAGGTTTAAAAAATGATTTAAAAATTATTTTCCCTGTTTTTATTGGTCAAAACCATTATTACGCTTATCTTTGACAGATATTCAAAAAAATTCCGGAAAATATGTTTGAATTTCAACAGTATTTAGGTTTCTTACTTTTCTTAAGCGTCTTGACTTTAGGGTTTTGGCTAATGATTTTCTTGGTTGGCTTCGTGCAATATTGGCTTGGAGGTTCTATCATTGAATTAATCAAAGAAAGAAGAGCAAAAAAGAAACAAGAGCAATCAGTTTAATTCTGACACTCTAAAAATAAAAAGGAACCAAATTGGTTCCTTTTTTTATGCAAGCTATTTATTAAAAAAGGGTAATCAAATCGATTGCCCTTTTTGTATTTTATCCACCATATTCTTCACCGCCGTTGTCTGAATCTGATCCAGGTTTTTTGGCGGTTTTTTCTCTTTCATTTTTCTGTTTGTTGAAACGATACGTGAAAGTCAAAGTTACTTGTCGTTCTCTCCATTGCATTTCGGTATAAGCATTTTGAGTCGGCAAGTTGGTTTCTGTAATTCTTTTTCTTGAATTAAATAGGTCATTTACATTTAAGGCAATCGTTGCTTTGTCTTTTAAGACGTCTTTGCTGAAAGCAAGATTTGCTGCTAAAATTCCTTTTGAACGACCTTGAGCGTTTGTCTGAGGCGCGTTGTATGTTGCATTAGTTTGCCAATCGATTCCAAGAGGCAGGTTTATTCTTGAATTAATTCTTGCAAACCAAGAGTAAGCCGTGTTGCTGAAATCAATTAGTTCTTCATTTCCGTCTAAATCTAAATATGCGTAACTTCCTTTAGTTTGGTTTCTGAATAAATTGAAATTACTGTTCAATTTCCACCATTTATAAGGAGTGTACGATAATGTAAATTCAAAACCAAAACGGTCTTCAACTCCAATGTTTACTGGTCTTGTTACCAAAACTTCAGTAGGAACGTTATTAAAATCGATAGTTTCTGTGTTTCTTACATATTGAACAGCGTCATTTGTTCTATTAAAATACATCGAAGTATTGAATGTAAATTGGCTCCATTTTTTTAAGAAACCCAAGTCAAATGAATCGGTTAATGAAGCATCCAAATCTGGATTACCTGTAAATAAATTTACGTTACTTGACAAGCTTGAAAACGGGTTGATCGAACGTGATCTTGGTCTAGAAATTCTTCTGCTGTAACTTAACGAAACGCTACTAGATTCGCCAAATTCATAGGCCACGAAAGCACTTGGAAAAAAATTATTATATTTCTTAGTGTTGAAATCAGCCGTTGTAAATTGATTGATCTGGATATTTGAATACTCCCAACGAAGTCCTAATAAATAAGAGAATTTATTGATTTTTGTACCAAAACTTGTGTACAAAGCGTTGATGTTTTCTACATATTCTAGACTATTTGTAAACGTTTCATCGTTTACCCAAAGTCCGTTTTGAAAATTTTCTACATTATAATCAGTAAGCAATTCTGTAAAATTTCCACGGTAACCTGCTTCAAATTGACTATTCTCGCCAATCGGCAAAACATAATCTGTTTGAATCATCGTTCTAGTTTGGTCTTGAAGACTTGCCGTTCTCTGATCTCCAGACGGGATATTTGTTGATCCTTCAAGCAGTTCATCTGTGCTGATTCCAGAATTATCATCGTCTTTACTTTTTGAAACTAAAAAATCAACCGTCAACTGATGTCCTTCTTTCGCAAATTTTTTGATAAAATTTGATGAGAAATCAAGGTTTGTATCTTTATTATCTTCACTATTATAACGGTTTACAATTGAGGTCAAATTTCTGTCAGCATCATATCTATATTGAAACACATCGTTTGGATTGCCACCTGTGCTTCTTCTGTAGCCCACAGTGTTTGTCCAAGTTGTTGATTTATCTAAATACCAATCAAAACCAAAGTTTCCGTTGTAACTTTTATTCAATCGCTCGTTATTTCTTCTTTCATCTAGAAAACCAGTAGTTTGGCCAGTTTCTTCGTCTAAATATTCTGTATTGTTCAAGAAGTTTCCTGGGCCTTTTCTATAGCTATAACCTTGTGTTGTAAACAAGTTAAAGTTTTCAGTTTTATAGTTTACAGTTCCAGTAAAACCATGATTTGCTGGATCTCCCGTCGATAAAGTTACGGTTCCATTAATCCCTTGATTTTTACCTTTTTTCAAAACAATATTCAATATTCCGCCACCGCCTTCAGCATCATATCTCGCCGAAGGATTTGTAATAACTTCAACTTTATCCACAGAATCAGCCGGAAGCAATTTTAAAACATCAGCGATATTCACACCACCAGAAGGTCTTCCGTCGATCAAGATTCTAACATTTTCATTTCCGCGAAGGCTTACATTTCCTTCAACATCCACAGAAACTGACGGCACATTGTCAAGAACATCACTCACGCTTCCGCCTTTTACAATCATGTCACTTCCAACATTGTAAACCTTTTTGTCAAGTTTTATTTCAACAGTAGATCTTTCGGCACGAATTTCAACGGCTTCAAGCATTTCTGCATCTTGGTCTAAAGCGATCGTCCCTAAATTTTTATTAGATTGAATGTTTTGGGATTTTAATTCGATAGCTTTAAACGAAATGAATTCGAACTTGATATCATAAGTTCCAGCGTTTACTTCAATTGTAAAATTACCATTTTCATCAGCTAATCCGCCGGCAACAGCAACTTCCGGATTTTCGCTTTTATGTAGCGAAACTGTCGCGTATCCAAGCGGTTGTGCCGAAAGCTTTTCAGTAATTTTACCCGTAATTATGACTTTTTTTGCTTGAGATCTTTCTTGTGCAGAACTCAAAAGCGAAACGAATAGCAATAGGAGGGATATTGCAAATTTTAAATTTTTCATTAAATAGAAAGTTGGTTCATTGTATTTAGACCGCAAAAGTAAGGCTAGGTTTAAACGTGACTTCACAAACCTTTGTTAAAACTTGGGACGAATGTCTTAAAGGATCTCGCTTATATTTTTTGGTGGACGGCCAATTACGACCGTGTTTCCGTCTACAACAATTGGTCTTTCTATTAAAATGGGGTTTGAAATCATCGCAGAAATTGTCTCATCATCAGACATTGTTTTCCCTTTAAAATTTGCTATCCAAATCTTTTCTTTTTGCCTAACCAAGTCAATTGGTTTGATTCCTAATTTTACAATTATAGATTGCAATTCGTCAAAACTCGGAACATTCTCAAGATATTTTACAACTTCAAAATCTTTTCCAGAGCTTTCAAGTATCTGAAGGCCTTCTCTTGATTTCCCGCAACGCGGATTGTGGTATATTTTTATCATAAATTTTTCTACAAAGAAACCAATATATTTTTAAAATGCACTAATTTAGTCGGAAACGAATTTCAGAAACAAGATTTTTGAAACACTTAAAAACGAGATGAATGTATATCGAACAAGTAAAAAATAGTCGATTTAATATATGGTTATATCTTCCAATTCCGGTTGGTTTCATTGGTTTGATGATTGTCAATTTCATAGGAACTCAAGGAATGGATGTTGAACAATTGATGCACAATATGATTGAACAATTGGGCACAAACGTAACTTTTGTGCTGATGGTTGCACCACTATCTTTTGCGTGTTTATTTCTTTTATTTTGGGTCAAATTTGTTCACGGTCAAAGTATTAGAAGTTTGACCACATCAAGACTAAAAGTCGATTGGAAACGAATTTTTTTCTCCTTCGGATTATGGTCAACAATAACAATAGTAATGATTTTATTGGCGTATTGGGCAACTCCAGAAAATTATGTTTACAATTTTAAGCCAGGTCCGTTTTTTACCTTTTTATTTTTAGGAATGATTTTAATTCCGTTGCAAACTAGTTTTGAAGAGTATTTATTCAGAGGTTATATGATGCAAGGCGTTGGTGTTGTGACAAATAGCAGATTAATTCCGTTGTTAGTTACATCGATTTTATTTGGATTGATGCACGCTGCGAATCCAGAAGTGGCGAAAATTGGTCCGTTAATTATGATTTATTACATCGGGACCGGATTTTTCTTAGGAATTATGACTTTAATGGATGAAGGTTTGGAACTTTCACTAGGATTTCACGCCGCCAACAATTTAGTTGGAGCGTTGTTTTTAACCGCTGATTGGACTGCTTTTCAAACGCATTCTATTTTTAAAGATGTTTCTGAACCTTCCGCGGGCTTTGATATTGTGCTTCCTGTATTTATCTTTTTTCCTATTCTTCTGTTCATCTTTGCAAAAAAATACAAGTGGAAAAATTGGAAAGAAAAACTTACGGGCAAATTACATTTAGTTGAAAAAATTGATTAATTTAGAAATAAAATATTATGGAAACTCCAACATATAATAGTGTTCATAACCGTTTTAAGCTAAACGGCTTTAATTTGGACAGAGATGATTTGTGCAGAATAGCTTACAGTTATATTAAGGAAGGTGAGGCTTATGAAAAGCCGGTCGGCATGTTTATCCTGGATTGGTTTGACCAAAATGATTATATCGAAATGACGACTTCTGGAACAACTGGCGCTCCAAAAAAGATAAAAGTTGACAAGCAAGCAATGGTAAATTCAGCGTTGTCAACTGGAGATTTCTTTGAATTAGAACCAGGAAATCGCGTTCTTCATTGTCTTCCGGCGCAATACGTTGCTGGAAAAATGATGCTGGTTAGAGGTTTTATTCTTGGTTTAGATATTGATTTTGTAGAACCGACTTCAACTCCGTTGGAAAGAAATGATCAAACGTATGATTTTGGTGCGATGGTGCCACTTCAAGTGCAACATTCGTTAGATAAACTACCACAAATTAAAAAGTTGATTATTGGCGGTGCAAAAGTTAGTTCGGCGTTGACAAAAGAGCTTGTTGAAATTCCTACGGAGATTTATGAAACCTATGGAATGACTGAAACAATCACACATATTGCTGCTAAAAAAGTAGGCGAGGAGGCTTTTAAAGTACTGCCAAATATTACGGTTTCTGAAGACGAAAGACATTGTTTGGTAATTAATGCGCCAAGAATTTCAGTGGAAACAATCGTCACAAATGACGTTGTAAAAATTTTAAACGACCAAGAATTTATTTGGCTGGGAAGAATTGACAATGTGATCAACAGCGGTGGCGTAAAACTTTTTCCAGAGCAAATTGAGGAAAAATTATCACATAAAATTAATCGACGATTTTTTGTAGCTTCAAGAGAAAGCGAAGAATTGGGTGAAATGTTAGTTTTGGCAGTTGAAGGCGATCCTTATGTTATCGACGACCAAGCGTTTGGCGACTTGGGAAAATATGAAAAACCGAAAGTGGTTTTATTTGTTCCAAAATTCTCAGAAACTCCAACCGGAAAAGTTTTAAGAGCTGAGAGTTTGGAGAGTGTATCTTAATAAAAAAAGCGTTCAATCGAACGCTTTTTTTATGTTTAATTTTTAGAAAGCTTTATAAAAAACTTTTTGTTCTCAAACGAAATCTCTTCTTCTTTTTTAGCTTTCACTTTATAAGATTGCCAATCATTTGTTGCATCTAAACGAATTTCTTTGCTTCCTACTTTTAAAACGGCTGGCATTTTAAAATCTGCAACATCTGTTTTCCAGCGATAATCGATTTTGTTTTTTTCGATTTTATATTCTAAAACTGGAATGTTGGTGTAATTCAAATATTGGTTAAAAATAGTAGTCAAATCTTTTCCGGTTTCAGCATTAAAATAATCGACAACGGTTTTAGTATCAATAATTTTATGACGATACGTTTCAGAATATTTTAAAATCATTTTCCACCATTTTTCATCGTCATTTACAATGTGTCGCAACGTATTTAAAAGTTGCGCGCCTTTGTAATACATATCTGTTGAACCTTCTTTATTGACTAGATATTGGCCGATAATCGGGCGGTCATTTTGCACAGATCGTTTTTGCCCGTTAAGATATTCCTGGGCTTTTTCTGCACCATAAAGACATTCTACAAACACTGATTCTGAATAGGTCGTAAAACCTTCGTGAATCCACATATCGGCGATGTCTTTTGAAGTAATGCTGTTTCCAAACCACTCGTGACCGCTTTCGTGAATCGTAATGTAATCGAAAAGTATCCCAATTCCGGTGCCAGTCATATCTCTTCCGGCATAACCTTTTCTATACTTATTTCCGTAAGCAACAGCACTTTGGTGTTCCATACCTAAATAAGAAGTTTCAACTAATTTATAGCCGTCTTGTGCAAAAGGATATTTTCCAAACTTAGACTGAAAACAGTTCATCATCGGTTTTACTTCCTCAAAATGTTTTTTTGCCTTTTCTTCATTATTTCGTAAAACGTAATAATCCAAATCCAATCCGTCAAGATTATCGTGAATGTGAACGTAATCGCCAATATTAACCGTAATGTTATAGGTATTTATCGGACTTTTCACTTCCCAATCCCAGCGCGTGTAACCGTTTTTCAAGTCTTCGCTTCCCAAAAATCTTCCGTTAGAAACATTCATCAAACCATTTGGAACCGCAACTTTTACCGAAGCGCCAAAATCTGGTTCGTCGCTCTGAGAATCTTTCACCGGATACCACAAACTTGCTCCAGTTCCTTGAACAGCAACGCCAATCCACGGTTTTCCATTGATATCTTTATTGAAAACAAAACCGCCATCCCAAGGCGCATTTTTGGCAACTAAAGGCTTTCCTGAATAATAAAACCGAATCTTTTTATCGGAAGAACTTTTCGTCAATGGTTTTCCAAAATCTAAAAATACGGCGCCAAATTCTCTTTTGTAGGTCAATTTTTTTCCTTCGAAAATAATACTGTCCACTTGCATATTTTCAAATAAATCAACTTGAATTTTCGATGTGTTTTCTACAATCTTGAACGTAATATCGTTGTAACCAGTAATTGACCTTTCTTCAATATTTATCGCGATATTCAAGTCATATCGTTGCACGTCATAAGAAGTTCTTTCAAAAGAAAATCCGCCTTGAAGTGAGTCTTTTCTAGTAAATTCTTGGGCAGAAATGCTATAAGTTAAAAGTAATGAAGAAGCTAACAATAATTTTTTCATATTCGAATCTGAGATTTATCTAAATCAATCACAACTGTTTTTGCCACATAATCTCCAATTCGTTTATTCTCTTTATTTGTTAAAGCCACGATTAAACCTATAAAAAGTATAATATCTATGTAACCGAAAATAAATCTGATGAATGCTTGGCCAAAACTTAGATGTTTATAATTTTTACCATTTAATACACGAATTCCAACAATTCGTTTTCCAATAGTTTGCCCAAATATACTTTCGCTGATTGGCCAAAGTATTATTCCAATTAAAAATAAAAGGAATGCAGGAAATCCAGTTACTTCGTATCCGTTACCTTCATAACTTGGGTTTCCCCACAAAAAAAGGAAGAGCAAAAAAATCAATAAATAAATTATAAAGTCAGTAATAAATGCAACAATTCGTTCCCGTTTTTTAGCAATAATAACTCCCATTTAATTCTTTAAGGCTTTAATTACCGTAAATGTACGAATCTTTTTATCTCCAGTGTTACTTAAAACTTCGTCGGTTTCGGAAATAATTTTGTCTATTTTAAAACTGATTTCTTCCAATAAATTCTGAACGCTTTCATTATCATACAATTCGAAACCATATTTGGTAAACGGAATTTTCTCCATTGTAGTTTTTGGAACAAATCCTAAAATTAATTGGCCGTCATTTTTTAAAACTCGATATAATTCTTGAAGGTATTCTTTTGGGTTTTTCCAGAAATATAAAGTGTTTACCGTGAAAATTGCATTGAAAGAATTGTTTTCTTTTTCGACGATTTCGCCATTTGTCAATTCGAAAATTGCTTTTCCGTTTTTGGTAAATTCTGAATTTAAATCGGTTGCTTCCTGAATCATTAATTCCGAAATATCAATTCCGGTGTAGTTTATATTCGGATTTTTCTCGAATAAGTACTTGATGTGCAAACCATTTCCTGGTCCGATTTCTAAGACATTTATATCGTCAAAAATATCGATTTGATTGATGACGTTGCGAATCATATTATCATTCGCAACGTTCATGCTTTTGGCAGTCGCAATTCCGTTTTCGCCTTTTGGATGACTTAATTGCGATGCTAATTCTTTGAGTTCTTGTTCAGAAAGGTTTCCCATTTGTAATTATTCTGTGTCACTGAAATCTGCGATCCGTTTTAAATTTGAATTATTTCTGGTTTTACCATATAAGGCATTTAAGTTCATTTAAGATTTTAAGATTTGTGGTTAGACTTAAATCGTAAATCATAAATCATAATTTTAAACCTGAATTACGCCCAAATTAAACTTCTTTTCAATAGGCGAGTGGTTGGCTGCTTCAATTCCCATGGAAATCCAAGTTCTGGTTTCAAGCGGATCGATGATTGCGTCTGTCCATAAACGTGATGCCGCATAATAAGGAGAAACTTGCGCGTCATATTTTGCCTTGATTTTATCGAAAAGCTCTTTTTCTTTTATTTCGTCGATTACTTCGCCTTTTGCTTTTAAAGAAGAAGCTTCGATTTGTGCCAAAACCTTTGCGGCTTGAGTTCCACCCATAACTGCTAATTCTGCACTTGGCCAAGCAAAAATCAATCTTGGGTCATACGCTTTTCCGCACATTGCGTAATTTCCGGCGCCATACGAATTTCCTACGATTACGGTAAATTTTGGAACAACAGAATTTGAAACGGCGTTTACCATTTTCGCTCCGTCTTTGATAATGCCGCCGTGTTCTGATTTGCTTCCGACCATAAAACCGGTTACATCTTGAAGAAAAACCAACGGAATTTTCTTTTGGTTGCAATTGGCGATAAAACGTGTCGCTTTATCGGCTGAATCTGAATAAATTACACCTCCAAATTGCATTTCACCTTTCTTAGATTTCACAACTTTTCTTTGATTGGCAACAATTCCCACAGCCCAACCGTCAATTCTCGCATAACCCGTGATAATCGTTTGTCCGTAACCATCTTTGTAAGGCTCAAATTCAGAATTATCGACCAAACGATTGATGATTTCCATCATATCATATTGTTCGTTTCTCGCTTTTGGAAGAATTCCGTAGATGTCTTTTTCATCTAAAGCTGGTTTTTCAGACTTGATTCTGCTGAAACCCGCTTTGTCATATTCTCCGATTTTGTCAACTATATTTTTGATTTTATCCAAAGCATCTTTATCATCTTTAGCTTTGTAATCAGTCACTCCAGAGATTTCGCAATGTGTTGTTGCACCACCAAGTGTTTCATTATCGATACTTTCTCCGATTGCCGCTTTAACCAAATAGCTTCCGGCCAAGAAAATACTTCCGGTTTTATCAACGATCAAAGCTTCGTCAGACATAATCGGAAGATACGCTCCTCCGGCAACACAACTTCCCATAACGGCAGCGATTTGGGTAATTCCCATACTGCTCATGATGGCATTGTTTCTAAAAATTCTTCCGAAATGTTCTTTATCAGGAAAAATTTCATCTTGCAATGGCAAATAAACTCCGGCAGAATCTACCAAATATATGATCGGAAGACGGTTTTCCATGGCAATTTCTTGCGCACGAAGGTTCTTTTTTCCAGTAATCGGAAACCAAGCTCCGGCCTTTACGGTTGCATCATTTGCAACAACAATACATTGTTTTCCTTTGACATAACCAATTTTGATGACAACGCCACCTGAAGGACAGCCGCCATGTTCGGCATACATTCCGTCACCAACAAAAGCACCGATTTCGATACTTTCTTTATTCGAATCAAGCAAATAATCGATTCTTTCGCGAGCCGTCATTTTGCCTTCAGCGTGCAATTTTTCTATTCTTTTTTCGCCTCCGCCTAATTTTACTTTGGCGAATTTCTGCTTTAAATCTGATAATAAAAGTTTGTTGTGGTCTTCGTTTTTATTGAAGTTAATATCCATAATAGTATTGAGTATAGTTCTGCTTAATTTTATGTGCGCTAAAGTACGAAAACGTTTTCATTGATGCCTTTTCAATATTACCAAATCGTAAATTTTAATAACTGCATATTTATCATTTCTTAATATTGTCTTAACATTAAAGAGATACATTTGCAGCAATAAATAATTAAACTATGTCTTTAAACAGCATTTTCCAGTTTTTAGTTCCGAAAGATAAAAAGTTCTTTCCTCTTTTTGAACAAGCTTCTCAAAATTTAACCGTTTTAGCCGAAACTCTTCACGAAGCCGTTAACGCGCCAAAGGGAGAAAGAGAAAATTATTTTAGAAAAATCGAAGAATTGGAAGCCGTTATTGAGGAAATCACTCATAAAACGCACCTTGAATTAAGCAGAAATTTTATTACTCCATTTGATCGTGAAGATATTCATGCACTTGTAAAATCAATGGACGATGTTGCCGATTACTTGCACGGTTCTGCTTCAAGAATGAGACTTTATCAAGTTGAGAAAATTACAAAATCGATACGTAAATTAACTGAAATCAACCTTGAAGCGTGTCAGCAAATTGAGATTGCAATCAAAGAATTGAAAGATTTGAAGAACTTAAAAGCGATTTCTGAAGCTTGTAAAAAAATCAACAAGTTGGAAAGTAAAGCAGATAATGTTTTTGATAAAGCAGTTGCAGATATCTTTGAAAATGAGACTGATGCTAAAAATATTATCAAATATAAAGAAGTTTTGTCAGCACTTGAATCTGCTTCAGATAAATGTAAAAGTGTAGCAAATGTTCTAGAATCTGTGGTGGTTAAGCACTCATAATATTCATTTCTGACTAAACAATCTTATGGATTTTACGTTATTAATCGTCATAATTGTTCTCGCATTAATCTTTGATTACATCAACGGATTTCACGATGCGGCGAACGCAATTGCAACAATTGTTGCCACAAAAGTACTTACGCCATTTCAAGCTGTTGTCTGGGCTGCGTTCTTTAACTTCTTGGCTTACTGGGTTTTCGGATTTGGTGTAGCCGATACGGTTGCAAAAACAGCCAACACGATGGATATCAATCTTGTCGTAATTTTAGCCGGTGTCATTGCCGCAATCTGCTGGAACTTACTGACTTGGTGGCTCGGAATTCCTTCTAGTTCTTCACATACATTAATTGGTGGTTTCGCTGGAGCGGCAATTGCTCACGCCGGTTTTGACGTTGTCAATTGGTACAGTGCAGGTAAAAATGGAGGGATGCCTTCTGGAGTTTTAATTATTGTCGCCTTTATTGTTTTGGCACCGCTTTTAGGAGCTTTGGCTTCGTATTTAATTTCAATTTGGTTATTGAATTCTTCCAAAAAAAGTATTTATCCAAAGTTATTTACAGGCGCTTTAATGATCGCTACAATTGCTTTTGTTTGGTACCAAATGGTTCCTTACGATAAAATTAAAGAACCGCGTTTTGATTCACATTTTTGGAGTGTTGCTTTTGAAGCGCACAATATTAAATGGTTTTTAGTAGCATTTATTATTTTGACGGTAAGTACATTCTGCTTATTTTTCAGTAGTTTAAGTCACAGTAAATCAGAATCTTGGCTTAAGAAAATGCAGTTGCTTTCTTCTGCAGCATTTAGCTTAGGTCATGGTGGAAACGACTCCCAAAAGGTAATGGGAATCATTGCGGCAGCCGTTGCAGTGTACATTCATACTACTGGTTCTGCGCAAGACGCGATGCCTGATTGGTTAGATGTTGTGCTTCCGGATGGCGAGGGACATTTTAAAATGCCAGAATGGATTCCGTTAGCTTGTTATACTGCAATTGCTGCAGGAACAATGAGCGGAGGTTGGAAGATCGTAAAAACAATGGGATCAAAAATCACCAAAGTTACTTCTTTTGAAGGTGTTGCTGCTGAAACTGCCGGAGCATTGACTTTATATTTTACAGAACATTTGAAAATTCCAGTAAGTACAACACACACAATCACAGGTTCAATTATCGGTGTTGGATTAACTAAACGTGTTTCTGCGGTAAGATGGGGAGTCACCGTTAGCCTTTTGTGGGCTTGGGTTTTGACTATTCCAATTTCTGCAGTATTGGCTGCATTAGTTTATTATATTTTGTCTTTATTTATGTAATTTTCATAGAATCAAATAATGAAAACCACTGCTTCGGCGGTGGTTTTTTGTTTTAAACAAATCTTAACTTTCGTTTCGGTAATAATGCCTAATTTTATAAAAAAATCAATTCATGAGAGCAAAATACATTCCTATGATTTTATCAATAATCATAACAACTTCCGCGTCAGCGCAATTGAAAAAAGTTGAATACAAAGACGATGCACAAGTTTTAAGCGGTCTTTCTGCAATTCCGAAAAAAGCAAATACCAATAAACCAGGGGTTTTGATTCTTCCAGCTTGGAAAGGAATTGACGCACATTCTGAAGAAGTGGCGACAGAACTTTCTGCGATGGGCTATTATGCTTTTGTAGCTGATATTTATGGTGTTGACAAAAGACCAAAAGATGGAAAAGAAGCAGGAGAGAAGGCAGGATTTTACAAAAAGAATATCACTGAATACCAAAAAAGAATTTCTTTGGCTTTGGCCGAATTAGTGAAACAAGGAGCAAATGCAGATAATATTATTGTAATCGGTTATTGTTTTGGCGGAACTGGAGCGATAGAAGCCGCTCGCACAAATATGAAAGTGAAAGGTGTGATTTCTTTTCACGGAGGTTTAGGAAAAGATCCTTCTAGACAAATAAATCCAATTTCTCCAAAAGTTTTAGTGCTTCACGGAGCTGATGATTATTATGTTCCAGAAGCTGAAATTAAAGCTTTTCGAGATGAAATGAGAAGTTCAAAAGCAGATTGGCAGATGAATTATTATGCGAATGCGGTTCACGCTTTTACTGAAAAAAGTGCAGGAAACGACAATTCAAAAGGAGCAGCTTACAATAAATTAGCAGACAAACGTTCTTGGGAAGCAATGAAAGTTTTCTTTAAAGAAGTATTCAAATAAAATTATTTCTTTCTAAAAAAAAGCATCCGACAAAGGATGCTTTTTTTATGAATAAGCTTCTTCAGTTTCGTTTTGATGTCTATAAATTATCGGAAGCGAAATGTAAAAGGAAGTTCCTAATTCTTTTCCAGGACTTTTTGCAAAAATTTGTCCGTTGTGTAATTCAACTAACGATTTGCAGATGGAAAGCCCCAATCCGTTTGAAGATTCTCTTCCTGTTGGTTTTGAGCTTAATTTGGCAAATTTCTTAAAAAGTTTTTCAGCATCCTCACCATTTAATCCTTGTCCTTGGTCTTTAAATTCAATTTCTACAAAATCATCAATTTTTTTTGCAATAATTTTTATGGTTGAATTGCTGTAAGAATATTTGATTGCATTGCTCATCAAATTGTGCAAAACATCAGAAATTTTGGTCTTATCAATATTAATTTTTGGCAACGAATCGTCAATTGTCAATTCCACAATTTGATTTTTCTTGTTCGCCAATAATTCGAAATTGTTTACCAAACGATGTAACATTTCATTCAAATCAGCTTCTTCGATAGATAACTTTTGGTCGGTTTCTTCGTCTTCCGAAAGTTTTAATAAGTCGGCTAACTTTGCTTGGATTGTAACTACGCAACGTTTGATCATGTCCGTCATTTTCGGAATTTTTGTTCCGTCCATTCTCAAGATATCATTGGCCAAACTAATCGATGCGACTGGATTTTTAATTTCGTGCAAAGCAATTCCCATCAAATCATTTTGCGATTTTATGATGGTATTGTAACGCAATCGGCTTTCCAGCTTGTTCATTACAATGTCGGCCAAAGTTCGCAACATGGCTAATTGTTCGTCAGTCGCTTCTCTGGGAACGCTGTCCACAACGCAAACAGTTCCCATCGAATAACCTTCTGGCGATTTTAAAGGCGCTCCGGCATAAAATCTAATCCCGCCAATATTCGAAACATAGGGACTTTCCATCAAATCTGGCGACGTATGCGTGTCGTTAAATACGGTATTTTTATCATCTAGAATCGCTAAAGAACACAAACTGTCTTCTCTGGCAACTTCGGTTTCCTGAAAAGAACCAATGCTCGCCTTGAAATAAACGCGATTTGTATCCACAAAAGTCACATACGCGCTCGGCGTATTAAAAATTTGTGAAGCCAATAAAGCTATCTTATCAAAGGTGTCTTCAGAATGCGTATCAAGAATTTGATAATCGCGAAGCTTCTGAATTCGCAGTGATTCGTTAATTGGTAGTATTGAAATAGGTTTCTCGTAAATCATAACTTTCTGTATCATTGAATTTTAAAACCAATATTCAGTTTTGTAAAATCTTTGATAAAGGTAATACTACAATTTTTATAAATTGTTACACTTAAACCATATTTCTTAAAAAAATATTAAAATTTTTAAGGAAGGAAAAAGGCGATACTTTAAAAGCTTTGTTTTAGCTCTAAAAATACCACCTTTTTAAAGATAATTTTTCATTCCTGTGAGGGAAGAATCTTTGCGATAGTTAGCTACTATAAGGGATTCCTCCTTCGTCGGAATGACAAGTTTGGAGTTTATATCCTAAATTTTAGTCCTCTTCTTTTTGCCCCATCATCATCAAATACGCTTTCAAGAATTCATCGATGTCACCGTTCATAACGCCTTCCACATCGCTGGTTTCATAGCTGGTTCTGACGTCTTTGACCAATTTATACGGATGCATTACATAATTTCTGATTTGCGAACCCCATTCGATTTTCATCTTGCTAGCTTCAATATCAGCACGTTGTGCCAATTGTTTTTTTAGCTCAATTTCATACAATTGAGATTTCAACATCTGCATTGCGCGTTGCCTGTTATCTTGCTGTGAGCGTGTTTCAGAACATTGCACCTGAATTCCGGTTGGTTTATGGAAAAGTTGAACTTTAGTTTCCACTTTATTTACGTTTTGTCCTCCGGCACCGCTTGAACGAGAAGTAATTATCTCAATATCAGCAGGATTGATGTCAATTTCAATAGAATCATCGACCAAAGGATAAATGTAAACCGAAGCGAAAGAAGTATGGCGTTTTCCGTTGCTGTCAAAAGGAGAAATTCTGACCAAACGATGCACGCCGTTGTCTCCTTTTAAATAACCAAAAGAATAATCGCCTTCAAATTCTAAAGTGACGGTTTTGATTCCCGCGACTTCGCCTTCTTGAAAGTTCAATTCCTTGATTTTGTAGCCATTTTTCTCGCCCCACATCATATACATACGCATCAGCATGGACGCCCAGTCGCAACTTTCGGTTCCGCCAGCGCCGGCTGTGATTTGTAAAACAGCGCTTAAAGAATCGCCTTCGTCAGAAAGCATGTTCTTAAATTCGATGTTTTCGATGTGCAAATTGGTCGCATTAAATTGTTCATCCAATTCTTCTGCGGTGAGTTCGCCTTCTTTGTAAAATTCATAGGCAATTTGCAACTCGTCAGTCATTGAAACTGCTTTGTTGTAATCTTCGACCCATTTCTTCTTGGAACGCAATACTTTAACGAAAGCTTCGGCTTCTTTTGGGTTGTTCCAAAAATCTGGAGCCAAGGTTTTTTCTTCTTCGTTTGTGATTTCGATTAGCTTCTTATCGACGTCAAAGATACCTCCTCAACGCACCAAGGCGCTCCACAATACCTTTAATTTGTTCGGTAGTTGTCATAAATTATATATATTTTTGTGTAAAATTTTCTGGCTAGCACTTATTTTTAGCCCTGATTATAGTGGAAATCCTTTTTTAGACGACGACTATTTTTTGTGAAAGAAAAAAAGCGACCAGCGGAAGCTTTTTTTTCTTTTTACAAAAAAAGGAGTTGACAAAAAAGATTGCAACGGAAAGCAGGATTAGCTTCAAATGAAGAAAATAGCCGTTTTAATGAAACAAAAATAAGGCATACTTTTGATATTATGGAAATAAATTTAGTTAGCGATACAGTTACAAAGCCAACAAATGAGATGTTACAGCAGATGTTTCGTTCAAAAGTAGGCGATGACGTTTATAAGCAAGACCCGACTGTCAACGAGTTAGAGGAGATGGTTGCAAATATATTTGGAATGGAATCGGCGTTGTTTTTTCCTTCGGGGACGATGGCAAATCAAACGGCGATTAAATTACACACGAATCCTGGAGAGCAAATTATCTGTGATAAATGGGCTCATATTTTTCATTATGAAGGAGGCGGAGCGTCGTTTAACAGCGGTGTTTCGTGCAATTTGGTTGACGGAAATCGAGGAATGATTACGGCAGAACAAGTGAAAGATGCGATTAATCCGCCCGATTTTTATCATAGTCCGCTGACGAGTTTGGTAAGTATTGAAAACACCACAAACAAGGGTGGAGGAGCGTGTTATGAAATGGAAGACCTTCGAAAAATTAAGGAAGTTTGTACGCAAAATAACTTGAAATATCATTTGGACGGCGCTAGAATTTGGAATGCTTTGGTTGCAAAAAGACAAAACCCGAGACATTTTGGAGAAATTTTCGATACTATTTCGGTTTGTTTATCAAAAGGATTGGGCGCTCCGGTGGGCTCTGTTTTGGTTGGAGACAGGGAAACGATGAACCGCGCTTTGAGAGTCAGAAAGATTTTTGGAGGAGGAATGCGTCAAGCTGGATATTTGGCTGGAGCCGGAATTTATGCGTTGCAACACAACGTGAGCCGTTTGCAGGAAGACCATAATAAAGCGACAGAATTGGCTTTTTTACTTAAACAATTACCTTGGGTAGAAAGTGTTGAACCTGTGGAAACCAATATTTTAATATTTGCAGTAAAATCTCAATACGACGAAAATTTAGTTATTGAAAAATTAAAGCAAAAGAATATTTTTATCAGTTCTTTAGGAAAAGGAAAACTGAGAATTGTGACACATCTGGATTACCGAGATGTGATGCATACGTATGTTTTGGAGGCGTTGCAGAAACTGAAGTTTTAGGTTCAGGGTTTTGGGTTCATGGTTCAGGTGGATTGAACTTAAAATTTAAGGTGTAAGGTTTTGGGTTCATGGTTCAGGTGGATTGAACTTAGAAAGTTTTGGGTTTAAGGTTTTGACTAATTGTAAATCAAAATCTTAAACCCATTTTTTGATTTTAAAGTATGGCCCTAAACCTTAAAACCAATTCCCTGAACCTATTTAAACATATCCAGTCCTGGAATATTTGGCATTCCGTCTTGAGCAACAGCGCCCAATTCAGCATCGTTTACTTTGGTTGCTTTTTCGATGGCTTTGTTCATAACTAAGACCAAATAATCCTCCAATTGCTCTTTGTCTTCCAATAAACTATCGTCCACTTCAATTGATTTTACAGTGCGATTTGCGGTTAATGTCACCTTTAAAAGTCCGTCACTGCTTTGTTCGTCAATTAATACGCTGTCTAGCCTTTTTTTAGTTTCTTCAATTTTTTGCTGGGTTTCTTTCAGTTTGCCCATCATTCCCATTATGTCTCCAAACATGTTGATAAATTTTAAGATTTGTAATTGCGAATTTACTAAATTGCATAGTGATAATCAATCATAAAATTGATGAAAAATAGATTAATTTTAAGTTGCCTTTGTTTTATTTTTGCAACTTCCATTCGCAAAACGCAAACAACAAAATGTCGAAAAATACAATTCCACCTGTAGCAAAAAAAATATCTAAAACGCTTGAAAAACACGGCGACAAAAGAAACGACGATTACTTTTGGTTAAATGATAGAGAAAATGCTGAAGTTATTGATTACCTAAATAAAGAGAATGAATATTATGAGCAAATGACGGCTCATACCAAAGAGTTCCAAAAAGAATTATTTGAAGAAATGAAAGGGAGAATCAAGGAAGACGATTCTTCAGTTCCTTATTTTTTCAATGGATATTGGTACATCACACGTTATGAAACGGGAAAAAACTACCCGATTTACGCCAGAAAAAAAGGAAGCCTAAGCACAGAAGAGGAAATCCTTTTTGATTGCAACGAAATGGCAGAAGGTCATTCTTACTTTCAATTGGGCGGAATGAGCATCAGTCCCGATAATAAATTTGCTTCTTTTGGTGTGGATGTCGTGGGAAGAAGAATTTATACACTTCAGGTGAAAGACTTGAAAACAGGGAAAGTTTTTGAAGATAAAATCGAAAATACCACCGGAAGTTCTACTTGGGCAAATGACAATAAGACGTTATTTTATACCAAACAAGACGAACAGACGTTGCGTTCTGATAAAGTTTTTAAGCATAAATTAGGAGCTGATTCTTCAAAAGATGCTTTAGTTTTTCACGAAAAAGACGATACTTTTAATGTAGCGGTAAGCAAAGAGAAATCTAGAAAATACATCATAATTACGTCTGGAAGTACGCTGACAACAGAGTTCAGAACACTTTTAGCCGATAATCCGGATGGGGAATTTAAAGTTTTCCAGAAGCGAGTTCGAGGTTTGGAATATGATATTTCTCATTATGGAGACAGTTTTTACATCTTGACCAATAAAGACAAAGCGACTAATTTCAAGTTGATGAAAACTCCTGAAAATGCTACGGAGAAAGAAAATTGGAAAGATTTGATTCCGCATCGCGAAGATGTTTTATTGGAAGAAATTGAGATTTTCAAAGATTATTTGGTTGTTGGAGAACGTTCAAACGGCTTGAATAAAATCAGAATTATGCCTTGGAACGGAAAAGGAGAATATTACCTTCCGTTTGAAACCGAAACCTATACGGCAAATATTTCAACCAATCCTGATTTTGATACGCAAGTGCTTCGTTACAGCTATCAATCAATGGGAACGCCTTCGTCTGTAATTGACTTTAATATGAAGACCAAAGAGAAGGAAATTAAAAAAGAACAGCAGGTTCTAGGTGGAAAATTTGACAAGAAAAATTATATCGAAGAAAGAGTTTGGGCCACAGCTCAAGACGGAACCAAAATTCCGATTTCGATGGTTTATAAAAAAGATTTGAAGAAAGACGGAAAAAATCCGTTATTGCTTTACGCTTATGGTTCGTATGGCGCCACGATGGACCCGTATTTTTCTTCTACAAGACTTTCGTTGTTAGACAGAGGTTTTGTTTACGCCATCGCTCACATCCGCGGAGGCGAGGACATGGGAAGGCCTTGGTATGAAAACGGAAAATTGCTTCACAAGAAAAATACCTTTACCGATTTTGTGGATTGTTCCAAATTTGTAATTGCTGAAAAATACACGAGTCCAGAACATTTATATGCTGAAGGCGGTTCTGCCGGAGGTCTTTTGATGGGAGCCGTTGTCAATATGGCACCTGAATTATTTAAAGGTGTAATTGCACAAGTTCCGTTTGTGGATGTGATTACGACCATGCTTGACGACACGATTCCGTTGACGACTGGAGAATATGATGAGTGGGGAAATCCGAATGAAAAAGAATATTATGACTACATGAAGTCGTATTCGCCTTATGACAATGTTGTGGCTCAAAAATACCCAAATATGTATGTATCAACAGGTTTGCACGATTCTCAAGTTCAATACTGGGAACCGGCAAAATGGGTTGCAAAGTTAAGAACTGTTAAAACTGACAACAATGTTTTATTCCTTGACACAAACATGGATGCGGGGCATGGCGGGGCTTCAGGGCGTTTTGAAGCCTTAAAAGAGCTTGCCAAAGAGTTTAGTTTTTTATTAGATTTAGAAGGAATTGAAAAGTAATTCGATTTTTTTTGTTAAATTTGCAAGGATTTGAGGTCAATCAAAATTTAAAGACTTGCCTTGATAACTATTTTTTTATGAAAGAAGAAATAAAAGCTTATAATAATGTATTGGAATTAATAGGGAACACACCACTTATTAAGCTCAATAAAGTCACTGAAAATTTAGAGGGTAATTTCTACGCAAAAGTGGAAGCCTTTAATCCAGGACACTCCACCAAAGATAGAATTGCATTGTATATTATCGAAGAAGCGGAAAGGCAGGGAATCTTGTCTCCGGGTGACACGATTATCGAAACGACTTCGGGTAATACTGGTTTCAGTATTGCGATGGTGAGCATTATTAAAGGTTACAACTGTATTTTGGCGGTGAGTTCAAAATCATCTAGAGACAAAATCGATATGCTAAGAAGCATGGGAGCAAAGGTATATGTTTGCCCAGCTCACGTTTCTGCAGACGATGAAAGGTCTTATTATATGGTTGCCAAAAGATTGCACGAAGAAACAAAAGGTTCAGTTTACATCAATCAATATTTCAACCAATTAAATGTTGACGCACATTATAAGTCAACGGGTCCAGAAATTTGGGAGCAAACTAACGGAAAAATCACACACCTTATCGCTTGTAGCGGAACAGGAGGAACTATTTCTGGCGCGGCGAAGTTCTTGAAGGAAAAAAATCCAAATATCAGAATCTTAGGAGTTGACGCTTTTGGTTCGGTTTTGAAAAAATACCACGAAACAAAAGAATTTGATGCCAACGAAATTTATCCTTACCGTATTGAAGGTTTAGGAAAAAACCTGATTCCAACGGCTACAGACTTTGAATCGATTGACAAATTCATCAAAGTTACTGACGAAGAATCTGCGCACGCAACAAGAGAAATTGCAAAAACAGAAGGCTTATTTGTAGGTTATACTTCAGGAGCCGTTTTGCAAGCCATCAGACAATACGCAGAAGAGGGCGAATTTGACGCAAACAGCAATGTTATTGCCATTTTCCCTGACCACGGTTCAAGATACATGAGCAAAGTATTCAGCGACGACTGGATGAACGAGCAAGGTTTCTTTGACAGCGTAAATTTAGAAGAAGCTCAGAAAATCGAATTTATTAAATAAATTTAGTTTACATATAAAAATTAAAAAAGCTCTAGAGAAATCTGGAGCTTTTTTAGTTCAATCTTGTCATTCTGACGAAGGAAGAATCGCTGTGAAACTTTGTGAAGATTCCTCGTTCCTCGGAATGACATTATTATGCAAAAAAAAACTCCGAAGAAATTCTCCGGAGTTCATAAATCTAAACTTTATAGCAATTAAGCTTCTTCCATTGTGTGATACACGTTTTGAACGTCATCATCTTCCTCAATTTTCTCTAATAATTTCTCAACATCAGTAACTTGAGCTTCTGTAAGCTGTTTTGTAACTTGAGGAATTCTTTCAAAACCTGAAGAAAGGATTTCAATTCCTCTATTTTCTAATTCTTTTTGGATGGCTCCAAAGCTTTCAAAAGGAGCATAAATCAAGATTCCGTCTTCGTCAGCAAAGATTTCTTCTGCGCCAAAATCGATGAATTCTAGTTCCATTTCTTCGATGTCAATTCCTTCTGACGGAATTCTGAAGTTGCAAGTGTGGTCAAACATAAATTCCACTGAACCTTGCGTTCCCATCGTTCCGTTACATTTGTTAAAGTAGCTTCTGATATTTGCAACAGTCCTGTTGTTGTTGTCAGTTGCAGTTTCTATCAAAATCGCGATTCCGTGTGGTGCGTAACCTTCAAATAAAACCTCTTTATAGTTTGCCGTGTCCTTGTCGGTCGCTTTTTTAATAGCTCTTTCAACGTTGTCTTTCGGCATATTTACCGCTTTCGCGTTTTGGATAACCGCTCTCAATCTAGAGTTTGACTCCGGATTTGGACCGCCTTCCTTAACTGCCATCACGATATCTTTTCCAATTCTTGTAAATGCTTTAGCCATTGCTGACCAGCGCTTCATTTTTCTATTTTTTCTGAACTCAAACGCTCTTCCCATTTCTAAAATTTTTTAAAACGTTGCAAAAATAAGCTTATGTTTTTTTATTTCAAATCTATTTTTAATCTTTCGGAACGTGTTTTGAAATAAAATCGGTTCCGGTTTGTTCCCACGTCGAATTTACTGCCGTTTTCTCTTGGTAAAACTTTGAATTCAACTTATTAAATGCGTCAATTTCCTTATTAGTTCGATTGACAAGATTATTAAAATCATTAATTTCTTGAAACGAACGATCTTTTTGCGCTTTGTTATCCAAACTTCCTTTTATATCTTCTATTTTTTGGTTCAGAAGCAAATAATTTATAATCTTCGGAGTCAAAACAGTGGCTTCCTTTTTATAAAATTCCAACGCTTTTCTTGTTGCAATAAGCAAGCTCGCATCTTTATTATAAGGTTTTATGTCTTTAATTTTCGCCAAGCCTTCATCTGCATAAAGTTCCAACGAAGACGCCAATTGCTGGATATTGCCCAAATCATTGCGCTGAATTGCTTTTGACAAGTTAGAATCCGTAATATTTACTTTGAAAAATATCAAATACATTTGAGTGTGATACGCGAAAACTTCGTTTGAAATTCGCATTTTTTTGCCAAGATCTGACTTATCTTCAGCCATTTGGATATTGTATTTTTTTCCAAAATTCTTCTGATTTAAAGTCAATTTCTCAATTTCATCATTCAACTTTTGGTTAATCAAATCGCGCGTTGTGATATACGTTTCCATGAAATCATAAGACTGGTCGGCAATCTCCTGGAGATTTATAATTTCGCCATAATCATTATTAATATATCTTTCCGAAATTAAAAAATAGGAGAGAAGCTGATTTCTATAATCAAGGTCACCTTTAAAACCAGTTTTCAATGCCTTGATTTTTTCGGAAGCATTTTGGATATTTTTAACCAAATTTCTTCTGTTTTGTTCAATCTCATCCGCATTTTTGCTGTGTGCAACGGTTTTTGTGTACGTCCACGTGCTGTTTGAAATCAAGTCGGTTTCCTTGCCAATATAATTTAAGTAATCAATAGGAGTTTTTAAATTCTGACCAAAACCGAATGAGAATGCCAATAAAGAAAAACAGGAAAATATAATTTTCTTCATGATCTAAATTTTTCGGTTTTCATGATAATCTGAAATTATATTAATTCCTTCAGAAACAAACGAATTTGTTTTCAATTCTTTAACCCTAAAATCAGTCAGCGTTTTCTTGAAGGCATCAAATTTTAAAGTTTCGTCGTCATAAGAAGTATTTTTTATATCAAAATCAATCTCGGTTTCTACCAATTCTTTTACCGCGTCAAAAATCGTGTCAACGCTGTGAACGTCTTGAAAAACGTTTTCTAAATTCAAAGGAAACGACGCTTTTTGGGTTCCGTAAAGTGAATTGATTTTTTGGTTTAAAGAAACAACTTTGTTGAAATAACTATTTTTTGCAATTCGGCTTTCGCTGATCGGAATCAAGCTTGAAAACGCACTTCTTTGGTAAGGAACAAATTTAACTTTTACTGAAATAGCATCATTTTTAAGCGCTGTTTTATAACTTTTTTCTCTAGAAATAATGCTGTCGTATAAAGTTGGAATTTGGATATCAGGAATTACGCCGGTTTGCTGATGACTGTTTCCCGTAATTCTATAAAATTTCTCGAGCGTTAGTTTTACAAAATTTTGCTCGTTGCCGTTTTCAATTGGTAAAATTTGTTGCATCGTTGCTTTGCCTAAAGTTGTTGATCCAATTAAAACCGCGCGGTTGTAATCTTGCATCACCGAAGCAAAAAATTCGCTTGCCGAAGCAGAATTTCCGTTGACCAAAACAATTATCGGTCCGTTATAAACAGAACCTCGATTAAAATCTTTGATGATTTTTTGGTTCTTTTTATTGTCTACCAAAACTGAAATTGGTCCCACATCGATGAACATTCCAGATAGTTTTATGGCTTCTTCCATTGAACCGCCTCCGTTATTTTGAAGGTCTAAAATCAATCCTTGAACATTATCTTTTTTTAATTTCAAGATTTCTTTAACCACGTCATCTGCGACACCTTTATTCGAATGATTTTCAAAATCGGTATAAAAACTAGGAATATTTATATAACCAACTTTCGTGTCATTTTTAGAAGTTACAAAACTGTAAACCGAGTAATCATCGGCTTTCATAATCTTTTTTTCTAACGTCACATCATATTGGTTTCCGTTTTTTTTACGGAGAGAAAGTGTGATTTTTTTATACGTATCAGAAAATATGATCTCGCCGATTTTATCCAATGAATTGCAAGAAACCATCAAATCTTCACCTTTTTTTGGAGAAACTTTAATTACCAAATCACCTTTTTCAATCAGTTCAGAATGCGCCGCAGGACCGCCCGGAACGATTTCCTGTACGACTAATTCTTCTTTTTCATTTAAAGAAACGTACATTCCGAGAGACAAACTTGAAGTCGATAATCCTGAGAGAAACGACGATTTTGTATCATAAGAAAAGTAAGAAGAATGTGGATCAAAATAAACGCAAAAAAGGTTGTAAAAACTATCGCGAATGCTTTTTTCAAGACCTTCTTTTGAATCTAATCGGTTGGTAATCTTGCATAAAGCAGTTTCAAAAATTTTCTGTTTCGAAGCTTTTTCGATGGCATCAAAATTCAATTTAATGGAATCTAAATTCTTGCTCGATTTTGAAATATCTTCTAAAATATCAAATTTGAGACGTTTTGTGTACACTTTTTCGACATCTTCGGCCTTCACATAAAAAGGAAATTCTTTTTTCGTAAAACGAATGGTATCAACAGCTTTGTAATCTAATTTAGTTTTTTGAATTTTCTCAATCGTAGATTTGGTACGTTCTAACGCAACTTTATAGGTTTTGGCAAAATCTTGAAAAAACGAACAATCTTTGTTAGAAAGATAATCGTCGAGTTCATATTTGTGCTTTGACAGATACTCATATTCCGATTTTAGAAAGATATTTTTGTCGGTATCTAAATCGGCCATCAACGATTCAAACACAAAAACCGATAAACTGTCGTCTACCGGTTTTGGCTGAAAATGTTCACGCTGAATCAACGCACTTATTTTTATAAGAACATCACAAGATTTACCGCTGTCTTGAGAAAAAACATTAAGATTGTAAAGCAGTAAAAAAAGTAAAATTTTCTTCATTATATTGGCAATTAGCTTTTTAGCTTGTATTATTTCAATTAATTTATGAAAGTCAAATTAGTAAAAATATATTACAATGCCTTGCTAATTAACCAATTTATTTTTTATAAAAAGGCAATTTAACAACTTTTGCCGGAATATCATTTTTTCTGATTCTGATGAAAATTTCACTGTCAACTCCAGAAAATTCTGTTGTTACATAACCCAAACCAATTCCTTTATTTAAAGAAGGCGCCATTGTTCCAGAAGTCACGATCCCGATGATGTTTCCGTCTTTATCAACAATTTCATAGTCGTGACGCGGAATTCCTCTTTCAGTCAATTCAAAACCAACCAACTTTCTTAAAACTCCAGCTTCTTTTTGAGCTTTTAAATTCTCAGAATTTGTAAAATCTTTATTGAATTTTGTGATCCAACCCAAACCTGCTTCAAGAGGCGAAGTCGTGTCGTTAATATCGTTTCCATATAAACAGAAGCCCATTTCAAGACGTAAAGTATCACGCGCAGCCAGACCAATCGGCTTGATTCCATAAGCTTCTCCGGCCTCAAAAACCTTTTTCCAGATTTGTTCTATTTCGGTATTTTTTGCATAAATTTCAAAACCTCCAGAACCAGTGTAACCTGTTGCAGAAATAATTACATGCTCAACTCCGGCGAAATCTGCTACTTCAAAATGGTAATATTTTATTCCCGCTAAATCAACTGAAGTCAACGACTGCATCGCTTCCATAGCCATTGGCCCTTGAATTGCAAGCAAAGAATAATCATCAGAAATATTTTTCATTTCAGCGCCAACATCGTTTTTAGAAGAAATCCAATTCCAATCTTTTTCGATATTAGAAGCATTTATGACCAAAAGATATTGTTCATCCTTAATTTTATAGACAATCAAATCGTCAACAATACCGCCGTTTTCGTTTGGCAAACAAGAATATTGCGCTTTCCCAATCACCAAAGTTGATGCATCATTTGTAGTCACTTTTTGAATCAAATCCAAAGCATTTGGTCCAGAAATCAAAAATTCTCCCATGTGAGAAACGTCGAAAACCCCCACACCGTTGCGAACCGTTTCATGTTCAGCATTTACTCCTTCATATTGAACCGGCATATTGTATCCCGCAAACGGAACCATCTTTGCTCCAAGACTTTCGTGAATGTGTGTTAACGCAGTATTTTTCATTTGTGTTGTTTATAAAAATTAAAGTCGCTAATTTATTGATTTTTTTGCAGTATCAAAGCGGAAAACGCTTCAATTTTTAAGAATAAAACACTTTAAAATTATTGGATTAGTTTACCTTACTATTTACTTAACGAACCAATATTCTTCGTAAATTAGAGAGAAATCTAAAAATGTAGCTATGGAAATGACTGTGATTGACCTACCAAAAATTCTTACAATTTACAAGCCTGTGGATAAAAAAGCCCACAAAGGATCACAAGGTCACGCATTAATAATCGGTGGATCTTATGGGAAAATAGGATCAATTGTACTGTCGTCAAAGGCTTGTCTAAAATCTGGATGCGGATTGGTGACCGCTTTGGTGCCAAAATGTGGCTATGATATTTTGCAAAATTCTTTGCCAGAAGCAATGGTTTTAACTGATGACAACGAAAAATGTATTTCTAAAATCGATTTTGAAATTGAACCGAAAGCCATTGCGATTGGGATGGGAATTGGCCAGGAAATGTTGACACAAAAAGCACTTCATACTTTTCTAAAAAACAACACTAAAAATCTTTTAGTCGATGCTGACGCGTTGAATATTTTGTCAAAAAACAAAGATTGGCTTGAATTGCTTCCAAAAAATACAGTTCTAACGCCTCACAAAAAAGAACTCGAGCGATTGATTGGTTCTTGGGAAAACGAAGATGAAAAAATAAAACTGACTGCAGAAATTGCTACAAAATTCTCGCTTATTTTTGTTTTAAAAGGAGCTCCGACTCAAATTTTCGACGTAAAAAATCTTTATGAAAATACGACTGGAAATGGCGCCTTGGCAACTGCGGGAAGTGGCGATTCGCTTTCTGGAATTATCACAAGTTTTTTGGCTCAAGGTTACGAGCCTCTTCACGCGTCAATTTTAGGCGTTTATATTCATGGACTTACGGCCGATATCGCAGTAGCTTCCACAGGATTTGAATCTTTTATTGCTTCAGATATTTCTGAAAATTTGGGTAAAGCTTTTCTATCTTTGGCAAAAAAATAATTATGGAAAAACTAGAAATTCAAACAGAAAGGCTTCGCATCAGACATTTAGTTCTAGACGATTTGAATGATTTCCATGTTTATAGATCGAATCCAGAAATTACACTATACCAAGGTTTTGATGTAATGTCAATAGAAAAAGCCGGTGAATTTATAATTTCACAACAAGGAAAGTTGTTTGGAAAACCGGGTCAGTGGGTCCAATATGCAATCGAATCGAAGTACCATGGAACGTTAATTGGAGATTGCGCAATAAAACTGAATGAAAATGACTCTCGCATTGCAGAAATTGGAATTACAATTTCGCACCTTCATCAAAAAAATGGATTCGCTAAAGAAACAATGCTTGGCATTATGGATTTTCTTTTCGCCATAAAAGAAATTCATAGAATTGTGGAAACGGTTGATGTTGAAAACATTGCATCAATAAAACTTATGGAAAGCATCGGATTTAGAAAAGAAGCTCATTTTATCGAAAATATCTTTTTCAATGGAAAATGGGGAAGCGAATTTCAATACGCGATGTTGAAAAGTGAATGGAGAAATAGATAGTTTCGCTTACCTTTTATCGTTTTGGTCACTTGGGTCAATCTCTTTCACGATGATAACAGTAGCTTTAAATCCGGTCGCAAGATTCCATTGATTCGCTGCAATCAGCTTTCCTTTATCATCAAAAACGTGAAATTCAGCAGTATTTGGCCCAGAAAAACCTTGATTCAGTGCTTCGAAGTCAATTTTATTGAATCCTGGTGAAAGTTGGAGATCCAATACATTAAAAGAGTTGGTTAACGTAATCGAAGCGTAAACTACTTTATCGTTTACAGAAATTTTAATTTTGTCGCCATCGGCTAAACCAAAATCTCGGAACTTAATATTTACAAACTTTCCGTTGTTCTTAAAGTCACCAAAAAATTGATTTCCTTTAGCGGCCACATTATTTTCGTTGCCAGGCTTTTCGTTTAATTTCTTATCATATTTCTCTCCAGGATCAGCAAACTTTTCTCCTTGTTTCCCAAAAGTAACACCTTCTGGTTGATCAATTCGCCATTTATCTGACTTCGATTTTGTTTCGCCAAAAGCAGGAACATAAATATTATCAAGATCAGTTTCCGTTGTGGGAACTGGCGTGTTTACTGGTGAATTTAAAGACGGAATCGAAATTGACTTATTATAATCTATTTGCGAAAACGCATTTAATGAAAATAATAAAAGCATTATATATAGATATTTCATTGACTTGCTAAAAAGATAAACGTTACTACAATTATACCATATTTAGTTTACAATAATTACACCAAAAAAGACTTTTACTTAAATTTAGCATTTTAGCCACTGCTTGTTAAGATTTTAAATTGTATTTTAGAGATAAATATTTTTATGATTATAAAGGTATTTATGATTTCTACAAATTAAAATACAACCTATGAGATTGTCCATTGAACGAAAACCAAACAAAGTTTATCCAGATTCTGGGCGTGTAATTGCCCGTTACTTTTTTAATGGTGAAGAGCGCGCAGTTGAATTACTGAAAAAGATTTTAAGCCTTGATAATGAAGAGACGTTTAAAATAATATCGCCGTTACTTCAAGATTACTCAAAAAGACATCGAAATATCACTAAGAAGCTTTTGAAACACTCAGAAAAAGTAAAATCTTATGTAGAAAAAGCTGGGTATAAGTATGAAAAGCTAGATGAATATACAAAACTGCTCATCGGATCTTATTTTACGCACGAATATTCCATTGAATCAGCAGCATTTTTCAACCCATCGATCGTTCCTGATGTGGATCAAAGCAACCTTGAAGAAGGGCAACTACGTGTGTTAATTAGCTTTAGAGCAGTGGGAGAGGGGCATATTTCGTCAATTGTTTTTAGGCGGGCACTCATCGATCGCTATAATAATATCAACGTTTTACCTGCCGGAAATTATATCGATGAAGCAGAAAAAGTTCACAACATGATTTACAACAAAAAATTGTTTATCAAAAAAGGAGAAGAGGCTGATATCAATGCTGATTTTTTAAGGGATGTAGATGAAAAACTAGCGGAACGTTTTGATTATGAAAGCCTTAAAAAAATTATTGTTGAGGCAAAAGAAAAGACAACTGATGATGAAACCATTAAGGAATACAACCAAATATTAGCGTTGTCTGACAGTTACCGAAAAATTAGTTTTTCAAAGGATACCGACATTTCTGACCGTGTCATATTTCCTATTTCAGATTTTGAACGAAAAGGAATCGAAGATGCGCGTTTTGTAAAGTTTCAAAAAGAGAACGGAAAATCTGTCTATTACGGGACATATACTGCATATGATGGCCAGCATATCATGCCGAAATTAATTCACACTTATGATTTTGTTGACTTTAAAACAGGTCCGTTAAATGGCGCAGGTGCAAAAAACAAAAACTTGGCACTTTTTCCAAGAAAGATCAACGGAAAATTTGCAATGTTATCAAGGATTGACGGTTGGAATAATTATCTGATGTACTCTGACAATATCAACATTTGGGAAGACCCAATTAAAATTCAAAGTCCAGAATATCCATGGGAATTTGTGCAAATAGGAAACTGCGGTTCACCAATAGAAACTGAAGCGGGATGGCTGATTATGACTCACGCCGTCGGTCCGATGCGTCACTATTCGATAAGCGCGTCATTATTAGATTTAAATGATCCATCAAAAGAGATTGGCAGGTTGAAAGATCCATTAATTATGCCAAATACCGAAGAACGTGAAGGTTACGTGCCAAATGTGGTTTATTCATGTGGTTCTATTATACATAATGATGAGCTGATTATTCCTTACGGCTTGTCTGACCATAGTTCCGGATTTGCGACGGTAAATTTGAAATTACTTTTAGACCGACTGACAAATGGTTAAAATTATCTAGATTATAAAAAAATCTCCAGCTTTGTTCTGGAGATTTTTTATTTAGTTCACACCATTTTAAATCGATCAGTTTTAATTAAATTTTCGAAATTGTCTTTTGATCTATTTCTGATTGGCATTTGCTATTTGATATAAATTACCGGTATTTAAATGTTTACATTTATGCGTGTCATTTAATAGTTAAGCAACGGATATCTAGAAAACGCTCCAATTATAACCGTATTATATTTGCACTATAATTTATATTATGTAAAATAGAATTTTTAATGTTTTGTATATTTTAATAATTGCTTTCTTAAATTGAAATCCTATATTTGCTCACCACTAACCCAAATTTTCAAATGGAATATTTATTTATAATCTTAGTTGTCTTTTTATTGTTCTTCGCTCCGAAATACTTCCGTAGAAAAAAATAAAGCATAAAAAAACACCGCTCAAATGAACAGTGTTTTTTCAATTTCTAAATGTTTCAGAAATAAATTATTTGATTTTCACCGGAATATCCCAGTTTTCCCAGCTTAAAGTCACATTGTCTTTGTTCACTTTATAAACTAACTTTTCAGTCAAAGAAGCCGATTTTTTAGGTTTTACTGTTACTCGTAACGCTTCCTCTTTGTCATTTACTTTGTAAGCGCCCCATTGTTTCCACTCTTTATTGAACACAATTGTAGCCGATTCCTTTTCAGGAATTACGAAAAACGCGTATTTTCCGGCAGGCAATTTTTTTCCTTCCACAGTAATTTCTTTATCCGTTTCAAAAGTCGTCGCGTCATTTGCACCAGCACGCCAAACTTTTCCATAAGGAACCAAATCGCCCCAAATAGCTCTTCCTTTTACAGAAGGACTTCCATAATTGATGGTGATTGTTGCTCCGTTGATTTTTCCTGACGCCGTTTCTGCTGGACTGCTAACTTTTTTTTCTTGAGCGTTTGCAACTGCTGACATACAGATTGCCATTAAAAATACGCCAATTTTTTTGTGTAATTTCATCGTAAATGTTGTTGGTTATTGATTAAAAATTTGCTTCGTAAATATACGTTACACAACCGTTTTAAAAATCGCGCATTATAATTCTTTTAAGAAATTTAACATTCAAATTATTTATGATTTTACAGCCAAATTCCAATTTCGTGACTTATTTTTGTATCCAAATTTAAACGTATGCTTTTTCTTTTACTTAGTATTATCTGCAGTGTTTCTGTCGGAATTTTATTGAAAATAGCCAAAAGGTATTCTATTGATATTGTTCAGGTCATCACCATAAATTATGCTTTTGCAATTGCGCTCTGCTACTTTAGTTTTTCTCCAGATATTTCGGTAATCGACAAAAATTCTCCTTGGGAAATTTACATTCCGCTGGCGATTTTGCTTCCAAGCGTATTCTTGATTCTAGCTTATTCTATTAAAAATATGGGAATTGTAAAAACCGATATCGCGCAAAGATTATCGTTATTTATTCCAATTCTAGCTTCCTATTTTATATTCCAAGAACAATTCAGCCAGTTGAAATTCATCGGATTAGCTGTCGCTTTTCCTGCAATGATTTTGATTTTATCCCGAAATAAAAATACAGATTCCAACCAAAATAAATGGATTTATCCGGCGCTGGTTTTGCTTGGTTTTGGAATAATTGACGTCTTTTTTAAGCAAATTGCCTTGCAAAAGAGTTTTCCTTACACCACTTCCCTATTTATCGTTTTTTGTATCGCATTTGTTGTGGCGCTTTTATTTACGGGCTATTCCATTTTTATCCAAAAGAAAAAATTGCAATCCATCAACTTAATTTTCGGAAGCATTCTTGGAGTTTTAAACTTCGGAAATATCTTGTTTTATTTAAAAGCGCACAAAGCTTATGCAGATAATCCTTCCACGGTTTTTGCTTCGATGAATATGGGCGTAATCATTTTGGGAAGTCTAGCTGGAATTTTACTTTTCAAGGAAAAAGTGACGTTAAAAAATTACATCGGAATTGCATTGGCCTTGATTGCCGTTACCTTAATTACGCTTTCGCAATTGCAGAAATAACCATTACTTTTTGTTAATAAAATAGTCGATTTAAAATTGTAATTTTTTGCAACTGAATAGAATAAAACTTATTTTTACTAAGTTACAGTTATAAAATTATGAAAAACCCGATTGCAGAAAGGATTGCCGATTTTCTCAAGAATTTCCCGCCTTTTAACAGTTTGACTTACGCCGAATTATTTCATATTGCGATTGAAATAAAGGTGCTTTATCTCGAAAAAAACAAGATACTTTTCCAGATTGGAGACGTTTGTCATGACAGTTTTTATATTGTGGCGTCAGGCGCTATCGGGCTTTCGGTAACTTCTGATGCCGAAGAAACTTTGATTGACAAATGCGATGAAGGCGATATTTTAGGTCTGCGTCCTTTTTTTGCGAAAAACAATTATTTGATGACCGCAAAAGCGCGCGAGGAAAGTATTGTTTATGCAATTCCGCTGAAGGTTTTCCAACCTTTTGTAAATGCAAATCCGGATGTTTTAAGCTTTCTATTGGAAAGTTTTGCGTCAAATACTAGAAATCCTTACGACCAAGAACACCGCGGAAAATTGATTTCTGAAAATATTATTTACAAAGAACAACAAGCTGATATTCAGTATTTTCAATCGATTCATTATAGTAAAGAGCCGATTACGGCTTCTCAAGATTCCATCGTAAAAGATATTGCGCAAATGATGACCGACAATATCATTGGAAGCGTTATCATTAAAAACGGAAATCTGCCAATCGGCATTGTGACGGACAAGGATTTGCGTTCAAAAATTGCAACCGGACAATTCCCGATTACGACTTTAGCTTCAAAAATTATGACTTCGCCCGTGATTACGGTTCCTGAAGATTTGTCCCTGGCCGAAGCGCAATTGTATATGTTGAAGTATAACGTTGATTATCTTTGTGTTACGGAAGATGGTTCTGATAAATCGGCGATTCGAGGAATTATCTCGGAGAATGATTTGGTCGTTGCTCAAGCCAATAATCCAGGTGTGATTATTAAGGAAATCAAACGCGCTCAAACAGCAAAAGACTTAAAAAGAATTCGTGAAAAGCTGACGGAATTAATTGAAACTTCTATTCAAAAAGACATTCCGCTTTCGCACATTATGAATATTTCGGGCGAGATAAATACAGCAATTTCAAGGCGTGCGATTGATTTGGCCATTCTTGAAATGGGCTCACCTCCTGCCCGATTTGCTTGGTTGAGTATCGGAAGTCAAGGTCGAAAAGAACAATTGCTTTTAACGGACCAAGATAATATGTTAATCTTTGAAGATGTTGCCCAAGATAAATACCGTGACGTTAAAGATTATTTTTTAAAATTGGCCAGACGCGCCACTTCCACTCTCGAAAAAGTGGGTTATATGCCGTCTCCTGATGGTGCCGTGGCAAGTAATATTATTTGGTGTAAATCATTGACTGATTGGATAAAACAGTATAACAGTTGGATTAATACTCCAGGTGAAAACACCGACGTAATTAGCACAATTTTCTTTGATTATGAAATTGCCTTTGGCGAATCGGCGATTGAAGAAACGATTACCGAAATTATTTATAAAAATGCAAAAAGTAATAAATTGTTCTTTGATTACTTAGGAAACGATGCGTTGAAAAAACCGCCACCGTTGGGTTTTTTCCGTCAGTTTTTGGTAGAAGAAGGCGGTGAAAATAAAGATACTTTTGACATCAAAAGTCGTGCACTGACTCCGCTGATTGATGCGGGGAGATTATTGGTTTTGAGCCAAGATATCAAAGGCGTGAACAGTACTTATATGCGTTTCAAGCAGTTGGCTGTGGCCGATTCGAGAAATTCAGAATTGTTTTTAAATTGTGCCGAGGCATTTTTGACCTTGTCAGAATTTAGAACTGTTGAAGGCTTAAAAAACGATTCCAACGGACAGTTTATCAACCTCGAAGAGCTTTCTAAAACCGATAAAGTAAAATTGAAAAACTGCTTTATTCCGATAAAAGAAGTGCAAGAATTGATTAAGAATAGATTCAAATTAACGTATTTTTCATAATGTTAGATTGGCTAAAAATAAATAAGGATTATCCAGAATTTTGGAAAAACTACTTGCAAAAATTCGAAAGTAAATCGAAGCGACTTGTTGTGTTTAGTACTGAAACGACTGGTTTGGATACTGAAAAAGATGTTGTACTTTCCATCGGGGCGATTGGAATTGAAGATGGAAAAATCATTGTAAAAGATAGTTTTGATATCACTATTTTGCAAGAAAAATTCAATCCAGAGGTCGCCTTAAAAAACGGAATCCTCAATAATTCCGAAGAAAAAGTTTCGCAAGAAGAAGCTATTTCTCAATTTGTAAATTACCTTGGAAATGCCACGTTAATCGGGCATCGCGTTAACTTTGACATCGCCATGATTAATCAGGCGCTCGATAAATTACAAGCAGGAAGGTTAAAAAATGAAGCGTTGGACGTTGAGATTATGTACCAGAAATGGCAACAATTAGCGGAAGACAAACAGTTCAGCATTGACGAATTAGCGACAACTTTTAAGATTTCAAAAAGCGACCGACACACCGCTTCCGGTGACGCTTATATTACGGCTTTGATTTTCTTGAAATTGAAACAACGCCTCAAATTATGATTCAAATTGAGCAAATCGACTATCGTTTTACTTGGCCCATTCGCCACGAAGTGATGTATCCTGAGCACAATTTGGATTTTGTAAAATTGAAAAATGACGCCGAAGGAATTCATTTTGCGTTGTATTTCAATCATAAATTAACCGGAATTGTTTCGCTTTTTAACGAAGGAGATATTTACCAATTCCGGAAATTAGCGGTTTTGCACGAAGCACAAGGTTTGGGTTTGGGCAAAAAATTGATGGAATATGTCATTGAATATTGCCAAATCCAGAAAGCATCAAAATTGTGGTGCAACGCCCGCGCGAATGTCAAGGAATTCTACTTTCGGCTTGGTTTTAAAGAAACTAAAAAAACTTTTTTTAAAGACGGTTACGACTTTATAATTATGGAATTGGATTTGTAATTTTCCGCTTCTTCCCTATTTTTAAAATACTAAATATTTTCCTCTTTCATAGTTTAATAAGTAACTTTGGCTTTTCCACAAGGATAAATTTTCCATAAAAACCTGAATTATGCTTGAAATTTCTACCGAAGAAAAACTCCAGGAACGCATCAAAGAACTCACTTGTCTTTATGATATTTCTAAGATAATCAGCCGAAATGAGCCGTGTTCTGATGCGATTTTAATGGAAATCTGCGAAATTTCAAAAATCGCATGGCGTTTTCCCTCGGAAAGTATTGTGGAATTAAAACTGAATAATTTCTATTTTACAACCTCAGAATTACCTCAAGAAGCGATGCTTCAGATTAGTCAAATTGATTTGTTTGAAAAAGAATCAGGTTTTATAAAAGTGCTTTATCCCACAGATGGACGTTTTTATTTTTTAGACGAGGAACAAAAACTTTTGGATAAAATTGCCTTGGAAATCAGCGCTTACGTTGAAAAAAACATTAACAAGGAAAAGGAAAAACAATTTCAAAGAAGCGTAGCTCGTGTGGACAGACTTTCGATTTTAGGAGAAATTACCGCCGGAATTGCTCACGAATTGAACACGCCACTCGGGAATATTCTTGGCTTTGCCGAATTAATTAAGGAGCAAAATATTGATAAACAAGTTGCCCAAGATATTTCCAAAATCATAAACGCTTCCATTTATTCAAGGGAAATCGTCAAAAAATTGATGTTTTTTTCTTGTGAGATGCCTCAGAACATGGAAGTGGTTTTTATTAAGCCAATTGTCGTGGAAGCCTTATCATTATTGGGACCAAATTTCAAAAAAGCAAAAGTTTCGTATAATCTGATTTTTGATAATCCAGAATTAAAAGCGCAGATTGATACTATTCAATTGACACAAATCTTGTTCAATATCTTGATAAATTCGATTTATGTGGCACCAGAAAATAGCGTAATTACGTTGGAAGTCTATTCTGAAAATAAAGATTTTTACATCGAAATTGCTGACGAAGGAACCGGAATTCCAGAAGAAATTAAGTCGAAAATATTTGAGCCTTTTTTTACCACAAAACCCATTGGCGAAGGTTCAGGCCTTGGTTTGAGCGTCGTCCACGGAATTATAAAAAGTCACAAAGGCGATATTATTGCCCTTGACAACCAACCAAAAGGAACTATTTTTCAAGTTCGATTACCTTTAAATTCATAGAAAATGCTGAAGAAAGAAAACATACTGATTGTGGATGATAATTATGATATGCTGGAATTGTTGCAACGCAATTTGAAGGCACAAAATTTTCATACGTACAAAGCTTCTTCAGTTCTGGAAGCCATTGATATTCTGAAAGTTGCATCAATTGATTTGTTGATAACAGACTTGCAAATGCCTGGTTTAAACGGAATTGAGCTCATCAAGTTTGCTGAAGAACATTTTCCGGAAATTCCGAAATTGGTAATCACAGGTTTTCCTTCGGTTGATACTGCTGTAAATGCGGTAAAATCTGGCGCTTTGGATTATTTGGTAAAACCGTTTACGAGTGAAGAATTGAAAAAAGCAATTCAAAATTCGTTTAATGGAAAAGTTCTATCTAAGAAAAAATCTAATTTATCTGTTTCCAATTCTGATAAGAAAATAAACAATTATGCTGGAATTGTGGGCGATTCAGAGCATTTTGAAAATATAATTGACGTCATCGAAAGAGTCAAAAACAACAAAGCAACGGTTTTGATTCAAGGCGAAAGCGGAACGGGAAAAGAACTGATTGCCAGAGCTATTCACTTCAAAGGTTCGTTTGCATCTAATCCTTTCGTGACTGTAAATTGTGGCGGAATTCCAGAAAATTTGATGGAATCAGAACTTTTTGGTTATGAAAAAGGCGCTTTTACAGGAGCCAACGAAAGTAAAATCGGGTTGTTCCAAGCTTCCGACGGTGGCACTATTTTCTTGGATGAAATTGGAACCGCGCCATTATCGGTGCAAACACGACTTTTGAGAGTTTTGCAGGAGAAAGAAGTGACTAAAATCGGTTCTCAAAAAGCACAGAAAATTGACGTCAGAATTATTTCTGCCACAAACGCCGACTTGTATGAAATGACCAAAAAAGGTACTTTCAGAGAAGATTTGTATTATCGATTGAACGTAGTCAGCATTGAAACAAAACCTTTGCGCGAGCGAAAAAACGATATCGCTCCTTTGATAGCAACGTTTTTGAAAAAATATGGTTCAGAATATGGAAAGCCAGATATCACGATTTCTGAAAAGGCGATTGAAATTTTGACGAGGTATTCTTGGCCAGGAAATGTTCGTGAATTAGAAAATATTATTCAGAGATTAATAATTATGAGTGATTCAGAAATTGATGTTTCAGATATTCCAGATTATTTGAAATACCAACATCCGACTGAAAGTCAAGACTTAAAATCTTTAAAAGATATTGAAAAAGATCATATTTTAAAGGTGCTTCACGCTGTTGGAGACAATAAAACTAAAGCTGCAGAAATTCTTCAAATTGATAGAAAAACATTACGCCAAAAACTACTTTAAAATCGGGTAATTTTTACCCAATTGATACTTTTTTCCCTTCTCTATTTTACTATAATTTTACAGTTATAACTATAATATATTGATTATCAAGGGCTAATTTGATTTAATGTTTTAATGGCATGCACTTTGCCAATTGCAGTTCAACATTAAAATTGAATCAATATTATCATGTCAAAAAATCAACAGGAATCTTCTTTTGGAAATTCTCCAAATATCGTACTTCCAATTATCACTTGTACAAAAAATGTTTTTAATGGCATCAAATCGTGCACTTTAGAAACGTTGCGAACGCAAGTTGTGATTGGTTTGTGCATCAATTGCGATAGAAATGACTATTGCATTTGGCAAGAAAACAAAAAAGTATCCTGTGAACATTATCAGTAAAATTATGATAACTACAAAAGAACCTGCGAAAAAAAGCATGTATGAAAATGTAATGGAACAGTTCAATAAAACGGCTGACATTATGAATTTGAATCCTAATATTAGGAAGATTTTATCAATAACAAATAATGAACTTTTGGTGCATTTCCCTGTAAAAATGGACAATGGACAAGTGGAAGTTTTCACGGGTTATCGAGTGCAACACAACAATGCGCTTGGGCCGTATAAAGGCGGATTGCGTTTTCACGCCACGATGGACATTTACGATGCAAAAGCTTTGGCGATGTGGATGACTTGGAAAACCTCTTTAGCTGGATTGCCGTACGGCGGTGCCAAAGGCGGAATACAGATTGACCCAAGAAATTATTCAATTTCAGAATTGGAACGAATTACTAGAAGATTTACTTACGCTTTAGGCGATAATATCGGGCCAGAATTAGATATTCCTGCGCCAGATGTGAACACAAATGAGCAAACAATGGCGTGGATTGCAGACACTTTTATGTCAACCAAATCACCGGCGACGCGCTCGAACAACAAGCACGTTGTCACTGGAAAACCTGTGGGTTCAGGCGGATTAGAAGGACGTGACCGTGCTACTGGTTTTGGCGTTTATTTGACTTTACGTTTGCTTTTTGAAAGTAAAAATGAAACACTTGCCGGAAAAAAATTCATCGTTCAAGGTTTTGGAAATGTGGGTTACTGGGTTTCTCATTTCTTGTCAAATGACGGAGCGCTTTTACTCGCTGTTCAAGACGCGCACGCCACGATTATCAATGAATACGGTATTTCTGTAAACGATTTATTTGAACATTCAAAACCAAGAAAAGGTTCTATCCAAGGTTTTACTGGGGCAACAGAAATGGAGCCGAAAGACTTCTTCGGATTGGATTGTGATTTCATTATTCCAGCTGCTTTGGGTAACCAAATTACGGCTGCAAATGCTTATGATATTAAAGCAAAAGTTATTGCCGAAGGTGCAAACGGACCGACTGATAATGAAGGTGAAAGAATTTTATTAGAACGCGGAGTGACCATTATTCCTGATATTTTGTGTAATTCGGGAGGCGTTATTGGAAGTTATTTCGAGTGGTTGCAAAACCGAAATGGCGAATTATGGCCAATGGACGAAGTGATGGAAAAAATAGAGAAAAAGATGACTGAGAATTATAAGAAGATGCAAAATGTTATCAACGAAAAGCAAGTCGATTGGAGAACTGCCGCTTACATTTTGGCCATTTCTCGAATTGAAACTGCTTACGTTCAACGCGGAATTTTCCCTTAAATCTTGAAGAAATGAATTATGAAATACGAAGAAATAATAATCGAAAAGCGGGAATATGAACTGTTAAAGCAAATTATCTCGAACGCCGAACATAACAAAGACAAAACTTACAAAGGTTCGATTGAAAAATTGACAAACGAATTAAAATCGGCAACGATTGTAAATGACAAATCGATGCCAGCGGAAATTGTCCGTTTTAATTCTATTGTAACGATTCAACCGCCTTTTGGAGAGCCGAAAAGTTACCAAATCGTGACGCCTGAGAAAAGTGACATTGCCCAAAACAAATTGTCAATTTTGGCACCGATGGGTTTAGCTCTTTTTGGTTACGCAATTTCTGACGAAGTGATGTGGCAATTTCCTACTGGAATTAATGCTATCAAAATTTTAGACGTAGAACAGCCGGCAGTTTTGCAAAAAGACGATTTATGAAAAAAGCGACTATAAAAATACATCAGGACCAAGACGACTTGCAGAAGTTGTTTATCAGTCGCGATGTGGACCGCTGGAAAGATGAAGTGGAAAGTATAAAAGAAGAAATCATCTTGTTTATCAACTTGTTGACGTCAAAAAACAACAAGCTGTATTCAAATATCGTTGAGAAAATTGAGATTTTTAAAAAAGAAAACAACAAGTTTTCAGAAGAATTAATCTCGTACAACAGAAAATTGGAGGTTTTAAAAGAGTGTGAAGACCTGCAATGCGAGACTTTTTTCCTGAACACTCACAATGAATTTCAAGAGCAAATTGAATCTCATTTTTCAGAATACAGAAACTTTAAAAAGAATGTATTTGCATTGATTAATAATAGTTTTTAATTGTTAAAGTAGTTGAGAGTATACATGATTATTAAGTAAATTCGTTTGAGACAACTGCTTTTTAAAACACCGGCGAAAGTCGGTGTTTTTATTTTATTCTATTTCTCCCAAGAAAATACTCCAAACTTCTTTCTTTTTTGTTCCAAAAGTTTTTTGTTCCGGATAAAAATAAACTCTCTGTACCAGATTTTTACGCTGGATTTCAGTTCCATTTTTTATTTCTAAACTATAAGAATTGGTCCAAAAATTGGGGGAAGTTATTCGCTTTTGGATATTTTTTGCCTCAAATTTGAATCCTTTTGCATTAATTTGCTCCAAAAGTTTTTCTAACGTAATTTTCTCGGAAGTAAATAAATCAGTAAAAAAAACATCTTCTACCATCAAAGATTTCAAATTCTCTCTCACCTGATTTTTTAAAGCTTCGGAAGAATTTTTATCCGAATAAATTTCTAAGAATTGATAAAAATCATTGACTTTTGAAAACGAGTTTTCTTCGTAAGCTTCAATTGCTTTGGCTGAAAAATTTGCTTTTATACTATTTTTATTCGCGGAATTATCGGAACTCTGCGCTAAAGCATAATTGCAAAAAAAGAATAGTATGATTGTAAAATACTTCATTATTGCTTGATTCTTATAAATTCAATTTTACCGCATTTATCATTTTTTATTTCTAAAATCTGCATCTTTTTCACAGATTCTGTGGGAACAATTAGCTTTTGAGAAAACTCTTTTTTGTCGAAATATTCGGCTCCAAGATTGTCTTTTAGCATTACAATCACTTCCAAATCTTCTGATAAAATTTTGTCTAATTGTATCTTTCTGGTTTCCCAATCTTTGATATCTGACTTCATAAAAGCTTTCAACATCATTGCAAAATCATCTGGTTTTAATAAAATTTCAGAGTTATCAGAATTAGAATTAACTTTGATTTCTTGCTTTTTATAATACGGACTTTCCACAACTATTTTTGTGTTTTCATCATTCGACTCAACTTCTACTTCCGCATTTTTTGTCGGAATTTGAATCTTTTCATTATTTTCAATTTTATAAGCTTTTACGTCTTTTGCTTGAATAGTTTCCTGCGTAAATTCATTTTTTAACTGAAACTTTTGCGTAGATTTTTTATTGGAATAAATTAGAAATATGACGATTATCAAAGCAATTAAAAGCCCGATTAGCATAAAAATTGAGTTGTTTCTTTTCTTTGGAAGAGATACTTTTTCTTCAGAAATTACTTCCCTATTTTTAAACTGAAATTCATCCCAACCAGAAAATCCAGAAAATTGGCTCAAAATATCAAGCATGTCTTTTCTTGGCAATTTTGAATTGGTTTCTGGTTTTAAATGTGTGTAAATCCACTTTTCGCTGACGTTCTGCTTCGTTTTTTCTTCAACTAAAACAATCAGATTCTGGATATCTTGCGAACTAAAATTCTTCCAATTTCCTTGAAAATAAGGATAATGCTCTTGGTATTTCAAAAGCACTTTTTGTTTTAATTGTTCGAAATTTTCCAGTTCAGTCATTCGGTTTTGTTGAAGCAAAAGTAGTTTGAAAGATATAAAAATCTACTGTAAAACCACTGTAAAACTTTGTAAAAACGTTACAGCCAAAGGAAAGCGGTTTTACCAAAGCATTTTTTTGGCTTTGACGTAATCTTGCCAAACAAACTTTAAAATAGTATATTATGAAACTAAATATTGCAATCGCCAGCTTACTTTTCTTCGGAACAATTTCTGCACAACACGGCGCGAATCAAGTTTACCAGACTCAGAATTCAAATAATTATCGAGAGAATTCAAATTACCAAAATCAAAACAAAATCAATTTTGGGCCAGACGGAGCGAGTTATAAAATCAATATTTTGAATAATATCCGACCTGATTCTTACACAATTACTTTAGGTTTAAATCAGGAATCACTTTCGGTAAAAGAATGTAATTCTAAAATCAATAGTCGTTTGGAAGGTTTTAAAAACTCCCTGAAAAAACTCGGTATTAAAGAAGAAGAAATTTTTATAGATTTTATTTCCCAAACAAAAATATACGATTACAAGTCGAGTTCCACCACAAACCAAGTTAATTTAACCCAAATCGATAAAGGTTTTGAAATCAAAAAAAATATTATCATCAAGTTAAAAAACACCAAATTATACGACAAAATTATTGAAGAAGCTTCAGAATTTGAGATTCATAATATCGTGAAAGTGGATTACATCATGGCAAATACCGAGAAAATTTATGAAGAAATGTTTGCCGAAGCCAATGCTATTTTGTAATTGAAAATAAAACTGCATCAAAAATTTGGAAAGAAAGAATATGAAGAAATTCCACAAGTTGCCGTAAATTTTTACAGCATTCAACCCGGAAAACAATATAAAAATTACACTGCTTTTGAATCAGCCAATATTGAATATGAGTCCAATCAATACAATGGAAGAAAACATTTGGTTAGACAAGAAGAGCGGAAAAACACAACTTATTATTATGACGGAATGGCTCCCGATTTTTTTGACAAAGTTATAAATCCGGATAGTCCCGAGGTAACTATGCAATTTGTAATGGAACTCTCAATTTCTTATAAAACTAAAATACCGAAAGAAACTCCAAAGAAAGAAGAAGAAAAAGTGTATCATTTCATTACGCCAAATGGAGATTTGAGAGTTTTAAATTTGAAATAGTTTATAAAAAAAAACAGCTTTGCCAATTAAGACAAAGCTGTTTTGCATTTATAGAAATTCAAAAACTATAATTTTCCTTCTTTGATTTCTTCTACGATTTCAGGATTTAAAAGCGTTGAAGTATCTCCAAAGTTAGAAAAATCACCTTCAGCAATTTTTCTCAAGATTCTACGCATAATTTTTCCAGAACGTGTTTTTGGCAAGCCAGAAACGAATTGGATTTTATCCAACTTCGCAATCGGCCCGATGTGACTTGAAACGTGTTGGTTGATTTCATTGGCCAAATTCGCTCTGTCACGACTTTCACCCGATTCTTTCAAGATGATAAATCCATACAAAGCGTTACCTTTAATATCGTGTGGAAAGCCAACAATAGCAGATTCTGCAACCGCCGGATGTTCGTTAATCGCATCTTCAATTGGCGCCGTTCCAAGATTGTGCCCCGAAACAATCACCACGTCATCAACGCGACCGGTAATTCTGTAATAACCTACTTCGTCTCGCAACGCGCCATCGCCTGTGAAATATTTTCCAGGGAAAGCCGTGAAATAGGTTTCTTTAAATCGTTGGTGGTCGCCCCAAATGGTTCTTGCCATTCCAGGCCAAGGAAATTTGATACACAGACTTCCAACTACTTGATTGTCTTCAATTTCATTACGTCGTTCGTCCATCAAAACGGCTTGAACTCCTGGCAATGGAAATGTTGCGTAGGTTGGTTTTGTTGGCGTCACAAAAGGCAACGGAGAAATCATGATTCCGCCCGTTTCTGTCTGCCACCACGTATCCACAACTGGGCATCTTTTCTTGCCGACGTGATTATTGTACCAGTGCCAAGCTTCCTCATTAATTGGTTCACCCACAGAACCGATTACTTTCAACGTAGATAAATCGTGTTTTTCAACCCATTCTGTATTTTCTTTTGCCAACGAACGGATGGCTGTTGGTGCCGTATAAAATTGCGTAACTTTATGTTTGTCAATCACTTCCCAAAAACGTCCAAAATCTGGATATGAAGGAATTCCTTCAAAAATTACGGTCGTGGCTCCGTTTAATAATGGTCCGTATAAAATGTAAGAGTGACCAGTAATCCAGCCGATATCAGCCGTACACCAATACACATCGTCTTCTTCGTAATTAAAAATATTTTTGAAAGTATAGGCTGTAAAAACCATGTAGCCCGCAGTCGTGTGTAACATTCCTTTTGGCTTACCTGTTGAACCTGAAGTATATAGAATAAATAATGGGTCTTCGGCGTCCATGATTTCGGCCACATTATTTGGAACAGCTTCATCTAAAAGCGGTTGCAACCAAATATCACGACCTTCTTTCATTTTGATTTCAGCATTTGTTCTTTTCACGACCAAAACTTTTTCAACAGAAGGCGATTTTTCCAAAGCTTCATCAACAATTCCTTTCAAATCGATCGATTTGCTTCCGCGGAAACCTCCGTCTGAAGTAATCACCATTTTACACTCCGAATCATTGATTCTCGCTGTAACAGCTGAAGCAGAAAAACCAGCAAAAACCACAGAATGTATCGCTCCGATTCTAGCGCAAGCCAAAACAGAAACCGCCAATTCTGGAATCATCGGAAGGTAAATACAAACTCTGTCTCCTTTTTTGATGCCCTGATCACGAAGCACGTTTGCCATTTTTGCAACGCGATCATACAACTCGTTATACGTGATATGTTGCGCTTCTTCTTTCGGGTCATTCGGTTCAAAAATGATAGCAGTTTTATTGCCTCTTTTCGCTAAGTGTCTGTCAATACAGTTTTTGGTGATGTTCACTTTGGCATTTAAAAACCATTTTACATCGGCTTCTTGCATATCAAATTCCACCACTTTGTCCCATTTTTGGTACCAAGTGAAATTTTCTTCTGCTATTTTGTCCCAGAATTTTCTAGGTTCTCTTATTGATTTATTGTAGTGTTTGAAGTATTGCTCCAGATTTTTGACTTGATAGTAGCTCATAATCTTTTAGTTTTTTATTTCCCAAGGGAACGGTAAATATAAAGAAGTTTATTTTAGATTTAAATGTATTTATGCAAAATAAATATACATGAATTTATTGTATTCGTTTTAATTATCATTTAATAATTCATTCACTTGTTCCACCAATTTCTTTACGGAAAAAGGTTTTGTCATATATAAATCAGCGCCAAGTGAAAGTCCTTTTTCGATGTCTTTTTCCTTGTTTTTTGCCGATAGGAAAATGACTTTTGTATCTTTTAATCGTTCGTCTTTCTTGATTTGTTCCAAAGTGTTGTAACCGTCAACATTTGGCATCATAACGTCCAAAATAATGATATTCGGTAGCGAATTTTTCAAGATATCCAATGCTTCCTGGCCGTCTCTGGCGATGAAAACTTCAAAATTATTTTTCTTGAAAGTATATTCCAGCGACATTACAATATTGGGTTCGTCATCGACAATTAATATTTTTTTCATTTTTTTTTTATTTTTTGCCACAGATTAAAAGAATTAAAAGGATTTATAAATTTGAAAATCTGTGAAAATCATTTCAATCTGTGGCAAATTATTTGGCTTATGTTGTTGTTTCTCTGTTGTATTTTGGAATTGTAAACGTAATTCTTCCTCCGGAATTCTTGGCGTTTTCTGCCCAAATTTTTCCTCGATGATGCTCAATTATCTTTTTACAAATTGCTAATCCTAAACCACTTCCAACTGGTTTCTTAATGTTTTGGTTTGAGGATTGATAAAACTTGTCAAATATTGCTTCAAAGTCATTTTCATCTATTCCTTTTCCGTTATCTTCCACTGAAACTTCGATTGTTGTGTCAGATTCTTTTATTGTAATAGCAATATTTCCGTCTTGAGTTGGGCAAAATTTTATGGCGTTTGAAAGCAAATTGTTTAAGACTTGCGTAATTCTATCTTCGTCATAATACGCTTTCACTATGTTTTTTTCAGAAATCAAATCTACGTTGATATTCTTATTTTCAATCAACTGTTGTAACTGTTTTATCGTTTCAGAAATTGTGTGGTAAATATCATTTTTAGTTACATAAATCTTTTGTTTTCCAGAATCAAATTTTTCCAAATCTAATATTTTAGTAATCAAACGGTTCAATCGGTCTGACTCAGAAATTATATTTGACAAAAACTGCTTTTTCATTTCCTGCGGAATTTCGTCGTCATCGTGGAGAATTTCTGTGGCTGCACGAATTGCCGTTATTGGCGTTCTTAATTCGTGTGAAATGGTGTCTAAAAATTCATCTTTTTGCTTGTCTTTTGAAATTAAATCTTCGTTGGCTTTCTTCAATTGTGCCGTGATTGCCTTTAATTCTGTGGAAGTTTCTGTCAATTTCTTATTGATGATGATATTTTCCTGCGATTCTTCTAAAATTTTCATGACTTCGGGAAGCGTAATTTTTTCTTCCTTTACCACGCTGGAAATCAAAATCTTGGCAGATGCAGTTCCGATGTGACCTGTTAAAAGATTTTCTGCAAATTTAATCAAACGCGCATCGGCCAGTTCTTGGTTTTTATCGACATTGTACTTTAGGCTGAAAATATTCAAAGCTCTTTTGGTTCGTTCTTCGCCTAAAAAACGGTTTAAAACTTTCTGGATATCGCTGGTGTAAGCCGTTCCTTTCCAGATAAATGCGTTTTCGTGCATCGTAATGTATTTGTCGATATCAATGAACATTTCAGCGTAATTTCTTTCTCGATAATTTCCTTTAAAACTTACGGAAACCGCCATGTAAGCGAATAAATTGAACAAAATACTCCAAAACAAAGCGTGAGGGACCGGATTCAAATAATCCAAACCAAACAATTCGAACGGTTTCAGAAGTTCCATTCCAAATAATCCGTGGTTGATGAATGTTTTTTCCAAATTGGTAAAACCAATAGCGTACGGAATCAATAAGGTGTACGTGCAAATTAAAAAACCGACGATAATTCCAGCAACGGCGCCATTTCTGGAAGCTCTTCTCCACAAAATTGCTCCGAAAAAAGAAGGAGCCAATTGTGCAATTATTACGAAGGAAACCATTCCGATGGAAAATAAATTGTATTCCAGAACGAAAACTCGGTAGATGAAATATGCCAAAATAATCAGCGAAAATATCCCAACTTTTCTGATATTTACGATCTTCTTATTGTTGGTTTCTTGGACTTCGCTTTGCAACCTTCCGAGAAAACCATACGGAATCAAAACGTTGTTACTCAACATTGTAGATAATCCGATGGATGAAACTACGATCATCGAAATTGCGGCAGAAAATCCTCCGAGGAAAACTAAAACCGTCATTATTTTATTGTCGAAAAACTGCGGAATCAACAGCGAATACGTATCTGAATTTACGGCTTGACCGTCAAAAAGAATATTGCCACCCCAAGCGACAGGATACACGAAAATATTGAAGAGTAAAAGATACAATGGAAACAACCAAACTGCGGTTTTTATATGGTTTTCGCGATTGTTTTCCACAACTGACATTTGGAATTGCCTTGGAAGTAAAAATATGGCAAAAAGCGACAAAACGCATAGAAAAAACCAGTTGATTGCTTGCGGAATTCCTCCGATTGTATTCTTTTCTTTGAAGTTTTCGAGCACACTTGCTTTGGCATAAATATCGTCGAAACCATCGAAAACAAAGAAGGTTACGTAAATTCCTAATAATAGAAAGAAGAATAATTTCAGGATCGATTCCATTGCAACGGCGGTCACGATTCCTTTTCTTTTTTCGGAAGCATCGACATAGCGAGTTCCATAATACGAAGCAAAAAGTGCCAATGCAATTGCCACGTAAGTCGTTGTATCACTGAAAATATTAGAGTTTCCAGTGGTTTTTGTAACAACATGAAACGTTTCTGCAATGGCTTTTAACTGCAATGCGATGTAAGGCAAAATTCCGAAAATGCAGATTAAGGAAACTAAAGCGCCAAGAAAACGGCTGTTTCCATATCGAAGCGAGATAAAATCGGCGATGCTCGAAATTTTATTGACTTTGGAAATTCTAATGATTTTACGGAGAATTATCATCCAAGCCGGAATAATTATAATTGGTCCGATGTAAATTGGGAGATAATTTAATCCTGAATCTGCGGCGACACCAATGCTTCCATAATACGTCCAAGCACTGCAATAAACGGCCAGTGAAAGCGTGTAAACATAAGGATTGTTTGTCCATTTTGAGTTACCGCGTTTTTCGGCCCAATGCGCAATTCCGAACAGCATTGCCAAATAAAACGACAGAATTATTAATAAAACAACGCTATTCATAATATCTTTTGATAACCAAGAGTGAAATTAAAATTGAAAATAACCAAAGTGAGAAAAAATAGACATAAATAATCGGGATTCCCGCAACTGATGAAGCACTGTCAAATAATAGCATCAATGGCATATTGAAAGCCAGAAGCAAGAATAAGGAAACGATGATTAGTTTTTGCTCGTGTCGTTTTTTCATTTTTGGGTTCAAGGTTATTTGTAAATATTTTTGAAAATTTCTCTAATTTCTAAAATCTGTGTTCAAAAAAAATTGCCATAAAGTTTTTAGAAAATAGCAACACAGATTTTTAAAATTCTTAAAATTAGAAAAATTGAAATACTACTAAAAAAAGTCATAGCTCCTGAATAACAGGAGCTACAACTCAATCCAAAAACTATAATTTACTTTTTTTCGTCATATTCTCCGAGCAAGGCAAAATATCCAAAAGCTCCTAATCCTAAAACGATTAGCGGTGTCAAGACGAAAAGGATGATGATTCCAAAAACCAAATCTTCTTGTTTGCCTGAAACGAATTTTGGGTAGCCAAATTCAAAAATACAAAAATAAGCTGCGGCTGCGGCCAATGCCAGCCAAACTATTCCGAGAAATCTTTTTATTGCGTTCATAACTTTATTTTTTATTCGTTTTCAATATTATTTTTACGTTTCAAATACAACATTCCGATACAGAAACTGATTGCTGCAATCACGATCGGATACCATAAACCTTCGAGGTAAAATTGCGGATCGCCGGTTTCTTTTGCATTGGTTACAAAGTAAGTGGAAATCGCTGGAAGCAGTCCTCCGAAGATACCATTTCCGATGTGATATGGCAAGGACATTGACGTATATCTAATTTTTACCGGGAACATTTCTACCAAGAAGGCCGCGATCGGACCATAAACCATCGTTACAAAAATCACTTGGACAAATATCCAGAAAATCAAGCTCCATTTGTCAGAATCGGTGATTGTAACTGTGGTTTTTGTATCTGATTTTGCCACACCTTTTTCGTCTAAAATTGGTTTTCCGTCAGCAAGATGCAACGTTTTCACTTGTTGCCATTTCGTTCCGTCAGCGAATTCTTTTGTTGAAGTGTAGATTGAATCTAATTGTTGGTGGCTGTTTTCTTTTGTAATTGCAACCACTTTTGCTTTGTCAACAATTTCTGTTTTTAAACTTACATCTGTAGTTTCATACATTGCTTTGTAAATTGGTCTGTACAATAAAATTGCTAAAAGCATACCGGCCATCATAATTGCTTTTCTTCCGATTTTGTCGCTCAACCATCCAAAGAATAAGAAAAACGGAGTTCCGAATAATAAGGCCAAACCTAATAATCCATCAGCTTGAGAAGAATCTACAAACATTACCGTTTTCAAGAAACTCATTGCATAAAATTGTCCGGTGTACCAAACAACACCTTGTCCCATTGCTGCTCCAAATAAAGCTAGCAAAACAAATTTTAAGTTATATCTGTTTCCAAAACTTTCTTTTAAAGGATTTGTACTTGTTTTTCCTTCGGCCTTCGCTTTCGCAAAAACCGGAGATTCGTCCATTTTTTTACGGATGATATACGATACAAAAACCATCAAGATAGAAACCCAAAACGGTACTCTCCAACCCCATTCGTCAAATTGTTCAGGCGTTAAAGCAGCTCTTGTTGCCAAAATTACCATCAATGAAATGAACAAGCCGAATGTTGCTGTAGTTTGAATCCAAGACGTCCAGTAACCGCGTTCGCCCAATGGTGCGTGTTCGGCCACATAAGTTGCAGCGCCGCCATATTCTCCACCTAAGGCCAAACCTTGTAACAATCTTAAAATCAACACTAAAAGCGGTGCCATAAATCCGATGGTTTCATACGCCGGAACACATCCAATTAAGAAAGTGGCGCCTCCCATTAATAAAAGCGTTACCATAAATGTGTATTTTCTTCCGATTAAATCTCCTAATCTTCCGAAAAATAATGCTCCAAACGGACGAACTACGAAACCTGCCGCGAATGTCGCCAATGTTGATAAAAATGCTGCAGTTGGGTTGTCTGCCGGGAAGAATTTGGTAGAAATAACGACTGCCAAACTTCCAAAAATGTAGAAATCATACCACTCGATTAAGGTTCCGAGTGAGGAAGCCGTGATGACTTTCCAGATGCCTTTTGTGCTTTTTACACTTGCTGTTGTACTCATATAGTATAGTTTTTAGGATGTGTTTTTATAAATAAATTTGCAATTGAACGGTAAATTCTCCTTTCAATGATTCCACTTTGTCTGGCGTCAAATAAACTGGTCTTGTAGAATATTGCGTGGTAATTTTTGCATGATGACCGTCAAGGAAAAAATTGGCTCCGATGTCAAATTGACTGCTAGATTTTTCTAAAGCTTCAAAGTTTTTATAGGTGTAAGCTCCATAAGGTTGGATTCTCACTTTTGGTTTTTCTTGAGAAGTTGGCAATAAAACTCCGGCTTGCGTGTACCAGATATTTCCGGTTCCCATCATTGGCTGTAAATTTCCAGCTCCTGCCAAAGCTCTTTGTCCTGTGAAATCTTCTGCCGGAGCCGCAGTTCCAACATTCATAATTCCAAGATTTCTCAAATAATTTGGACCAAAATCATAGTTGTAAAAAACAGAATAAGCAGTAATTGCCATCTTTTTTTCTGGTTTCCCGACTGGCATATCTAAGAAAGCATCCGCAGAAAGCAATGTGATATCGTGCTTGTCAATATTTTCTGCAACCGAAGTTCGCGTCGCGTCTGGAGCGTTGTAAAAACCTACACCAAGATTAAAAACTTTTTTAGTTCCAAGGTAAGAACCCACTTTATAAGGAAGTAAATTTGATTCGATATCAAAGAATTGATACTCAAAATAACCCGCTTTTGACCATTTTGTATTGCCGCTATTGTCAACGGCAACAGCCAAATCTGATGTTGGAGCATCAACAGGCGCTAAATTTGTTGCAAAAGGTTTATTGTAACTTACACGATATTCGAATTTGCCATATTTTCCTTTGGCGAATAAACCGCCTTGACGTGCAAATTGATCTGAATTTTCAATCAACGGCCAGTTAAAAATCGGAGCGTCAATCGCCAAATAATTTAATGTAGAAGACATTGTCATACGAGAAAGTCCCATATAATAGTGCAAACCGCCACCTAAAGAAAGACTGAATTTTTTGTCGGCTTGTGGTACTACGACTGCATATTCGTTCCAAGCATCGTGAAAAAATAATCCTGGTTTTTTACCTTGGCCATAACCACCAGTTCCTGTAGTTCCTGCCGCGCCACCGTTTGTAAAAGTCTGATTATTGATCCCAAAGTGCGTCACAATCATATAACGAGGGGAAAGTTGCGCGTGTAAAAGTATTCTGAGTCTTCGGTTACCGATGTCGGTGCTTGAAGAAGCTTCTTCGCCATTAATTACCGTTCCCGGGTTCATGTCTGAAGAGCGAAACCAGATTTGGTTCCAAGCCAACACCCGGAGGTATTTTGAGCCATCTTCTTTCAAATTGAATTTCAAGCCACTTCCATAGTCTGGAGAACCTTGAGAATATCCCGAAAAAGAGGAAAACAAAACAGCTGCAATCAAAGAAATTCTTTTCATAATTTAGTTTGTTAATTCGGTTAGTACTTGTTATTTGCAGTACCAAATTGAAAAAATCAAACGATGAAAAAAATATTGATATATATAATTGTAAAGTGATATAGTTAATCTTTAAAACGTTCCCATTTTATAAGCATAAACTTATCGCCAAGCTCGGTAATAATCATACCTGCGCCAGACAATTGGTCCTTATTTTTAAGATATTCAATAAGCTCTAAATGGTTGTAAATCTTATAAGTTGGATGATAATCAGCATGCGAAGGTTTTTTTATTTTAAACTCCTTGATCCAATTGCTGACAGTCACGTGTGAAACACCGATAATTCTTTCAATTTCACGAAAACTTAAGCCTTCTAAGTACAGTTGCAAAGCTTTGGTTACATAATAATTATCGATCTTTTTGCCTATTTTATTTACGGTAAAATAATAGTTACATTTTTTGCACAAATACCTTTGCCTGTCTTTGATTACACCACTTTTTACAATTCCGTTTCCTTGGCATTTTGGACACGCTAAAATCTCCATATATATAAATTTTGCATAAATATACTAAATTAGCAATTATATATAAATCAAAAGTGTAAAAAAAAACGATTATTTTTTTGTAGTATGTAAATTAATCTGAAAAAGATTAGCGTTTATTCAATAAAAAAGCGTTTTGTCAAAAATCAGGATTTAATTCAAGATAAAACGCTTTTTAATTTTCATCAAAATTTATGGCTTGATATTTCCTTCAATTGAATCATCATAAGTTTCGCCTTTTATGGCTCCGAAAATTCTTTTTACGGTCGCAACTGCCATTCCGTGTTTTGTATCCCAATAATATCCTTCTGACGGAATTACTTGAATTACTGTAATCCTTGGATCGTCTTCGCCTTCTGTGAACCAAGTTTTCATCATTGGATCCCAAAGTTCCTTGATTTTTGCTCTATCTTTTGAAATTATGGCTTTGCCATAAATCGACAAATAGTCGCTGTATGAAGAACCTTGAAATAATAATTGAACGGAAGAATCTCGTTCCAGTTCTTCATTTTTATGACTGTCTGAAGAACTCAAGAACCAAAAATTTCCTTGTTCGTCAATTTTTTCTGGAGCCATTGGTCTTGTGTCAAACGGTTTTCCTGTTTCAATAGCGGTACAAAAAAAGCAAGAACCCGCTTTTTCAGCCAATTCTTTTATTTTGTCGATTGCTTCTTTTCCGATTAAATTTTTGAAATTATCTTCCGGTTGATTTTGATTGATACTGTCCATAATGTTTATTTTTTTGTTTACTTAAAATTACATTATGCTTAAACAAAATCTGTTACAAGATTTTGAATATTTCTTGTCAGATATCAACAAAAACTTATTCGACGATATAATTTGGATCTTCCAGAATATTCACTTCAATAATCGCGGAAGCATTTTTCAGCAACAAAATACAATCAGGACTAAGATGTTTTAAGTGAACTGTCTTTCCTAATTTATAATATTTTTGAGTCAAATTATTTAAAGCTTCAATCGCTGACATATCTGCCACCCGACTTTCTTTAAAATCAATTATCACTTTTTCTGGATCATTTGCAATTTCGAATTTCTCCATAAAGGAAGTTATCGAACCAAAAAATAGCGGGCCATAAATTTCATAATGTTTCGTCCCATCTTCGTCGACATATTTTTTTGCACGAATTCTTTTGGCATTGTCCCAAGCGAAAACTAATGCCGAAATAATTACTCCTATTAGTACGGCTAAAGCCAAATTATGAAGAAAAACAGTAATCAACATTACAACAACCATCACAAAAACATCTGATTTTGGCATTCTTCGGAAGGTTTTTAAACTTGCCCATTCAAAAGTTCCGATGGCGACCATAATCATCACTCCGGTCAGCGCGGCGAGAGGCAATTGCTCAATTACCGGCGCTCCAACTAAAATAATAATCAAGATGGTTATCGAAGCGATTATTCCAGAAAGTCTTGCGCGCGAACCTGCAGAAAGACTAACTAAAGTCTGTGCAATCATTGGACATCCGCCCATCCCAAAGAAAAATCCGTTTGCTATATTTGCCGTTCCTTGTGCGATACATTCTCGGTTAGAGTTTCCTTTTGTAGCCGTAATTTCATCGACCAAATTTAGTGTCAGCAAGCCTTCAGTTAGCCCAACGCCCGCCATAATCAACGCATAAGGAAATATAATTTGTAAAGTTTCTATCGTAAAATTAATATTTGGGATATGAAACGGAGGAAAACCGCCACTGATGGAGGCAATATCTGAAACTTGTTTGGTTTCAATTCCAAAACTAATCACAATTCCAAAGACAATTAAAATAGCTACCAAAGAAGACGGAATTGCTTTTGTGATTTTTGGAAACACCAGCACAATTGCAATGGTCAAGGCAACCAAGCCACTCATTATTAATAAAGGAGTTCCAGTTAACCAAGAAACTTCGCCGTTCACAACCGTTTTAAATTGTTCCAATTGCGACATAAATATGACGATCGCCAACCCGTTTACAAAGCCAAACATTACCGGTTGTGGTACCAATCTGATAAATTTCCCGAGTTTAAAAACACCGACCAGAATTTGCAAAACTCCTGCTAAAGCAATGGCTCCAAAAACATATTCGAGTCCGTGAGATTTCATCAAGGCGATTAAAACGATGACTGTTGCTCCTGCTCCACCAGAAATTAATCCTGGTCTTCCGCCGAGAATGGCGGTGATAAAACCCATGATAAATGCACCATATAATCCTACCAATGGTGGAAATCCAGCTAGAATTGCAAAAGAAAGCGATTCTGGAATCATGGTCATTGCAACGGTTAAACCAGCAAGGATTTCTGTTTTATAGTTTACTTTTTGGGTAAAATCAAAGAGGGAAAACGTGTTTTTCATAAGGCTCAAAATTAGTTTTATAGTCTTGAAAAAACAAGTTGTTTAGTGAATTATAGTTCTTTGAATTTCAGTATTTTACCATTAAATATTTTTTGACAAATTGTATCGACACCGATTGGTCGGTCCCGATGAGTCGGGAGTAAAAAGAACGCCTAAAGTTTTTATCATAGCCCCGATGGTGCGATTGTTTGAACTCTTTCACGGCTGAACAAAGCCGTGAAAAGTGAGTCGCTCCAGCGGGAAAATGGTTTAAAATATTACTGAAGATTCGCTTCAAATAAAAATTGAAATTTAAATGTATTGCTTATTTTTGTCTTCTTAAAAAATTGTAAAACTTATGGAAACGACTAAAATAATTGAGCTTTTGAGTTATACATTGCCGGCGATTATTACTGGCGGTGTGGCGTATTATTTTTTTAGCTTGCACACAAAAAATGAGGAAGGAAGACGCCGTTATTTGATTCAAAAAGAGGCTCAAAAAAGTGCTTTGCCCTTGCGTTTGCAGGCGTATGAGCGAATGGCTTTATTTTTAGAGAGAATAAATCCGGCGAATCTTTTAATTAGAATTTCTCCGAATTCGAGTGACAAAATTGAATATCAAAATCTGGTAATTGCGCACATTGAGCAGGAATATGAGCACAATATGACGCAACAAATTTATATTTCTGATGCGTGCTGGACGATTATCACGACGGCGAAAAACGCTACAATTCAGATGGTTAGAAAAGCGGCGTTAAGTTCTGAAGTTGAAAATGCAAACAAACTTCGCGAGGCTGTTTTAAACGAATTATTGGAAAAGCAATCGCCGAGCAATAACGCTTTGGCATATGTAAAAAACGAAGTTGGAGAACTTTGGTAATACTTGGTAGCAGTAAAAAATCCCTTTTACAAAAGGGATTTTTTACTGACTTACGGTAAAATATTAAGGGTTTGTTGACCAGAGCGAAGCTGATTTTAACATCGCTCTTCGGTTTAATTTTAGTTGTGCGACAATTAATTCTGCAAAATCCTCTGCCTGCAAAACTTTATCTGGGTTGCCGTCAGTTAAGTTTAATGAAAGTGACATTTCAGTGGCAATTGTGCTTGGTGTTAATGTTGAGACTCTGATATTGTGTTTTCTGACTTCCATCATCAGCGCTTCGGAAAGACCCACTACAGCGAATTTTGATGCGGTATAAGCGGTGGTATTTGCGTTTCCGCGTAAGCCGGCTGTCGACGCGACGTTAATAATATCACCTGCGTTTCTGCTGATCATCTGCGGAAGAACTTCGTAAGTGACATTGTAGATTCCCATCACGTTCACATTCAAAATTTCCTGCCATCTCTTTGGATCCATTTCTAAAAAACTTCCAAATGTCGCAATTCCAGCATTATTGATTAAAATATCTATGTGCCCAAACGCTTCTTTTATATAGGCAATTCCTTTTTTTGTTTCGTCAAAGTCAGACACATCGAAAACTGCGGAAATTGCTTTTACGCCATAAGCTTGCAGTTCAGCAACTGTCTCTAACAAAATATCTTCATTTCTTCCCGTTATTGCAATATCAACGCCTTCGGCTGCTAAAGCCAATGCGGTAGCTTTACCAAGTCCTTTGCCTCCGCCGGTGATTAGCGCCTTTTTTCCTTGTAAGTTTTCCATAAATTTACTATTAAGTATGTAAGACAAATTTAATGAATGGGCGCTGATGGAAAGTGCTATTTAACTTTAAATTTTGTAAGAAATATAATGAAATTGAAAAATATGCAATCGTTTGAAATTATTTCATTAACTTTATGTTCCCAACAACTACCACATGCCTAAAACGCATCAAGATATTATTTTTAAAGCTGAATCAGAGCTACTATGCGCATTAACATCAAATGACAAGAAATCGTTATGTCAATTGATTCATAAAGATATTGTTTACACTAACGAAAACGGCGAAACATTTATTGGCATTAATAATCTTCAAATTAATGATCCAAAAATTTTAAAGATAGACAGCCTCGACATCATTGAAAGAGAAATTAACGTGTTTAATAATGTGGCAATCGTAAATACGTTAGAAAAAAGACGAGGAAGTTACCTAGGTATGCAATTTCAAGCAAGCTATAGATTGACAAGGACCTGGAAATTTTGTAATCGACGTTGGTTATTGATTGCTACAAGTACGGTCATTATATAATTTTTTCTATTTTTACTTCTCAATTAAATAGATAAATAAATGACATCACACGAGATAGATTATCAAATTTTTGGCGAAGAGATGCAGTATGTTGAGATTGAGCTTGATCCAAACGAGGCAGTAGTCGCTGAGTCTGGTAGCTTTATGATGATGGATTCTGGCATAACTATGGACACAATTTTTGGCGACGGATCTAACCAGACGCAAAGCGTAATGGGTAAATTATTTTCTGCCGGCAAGCGAATGTTGACTGGTGAAAATTTATTCATGACGGTATTTTTAAACCAATTTCATGCAAAGCGAAAAGTAAGTTTTGCTTCGCCGTATCCTGGAAAAATTGTTCCAATAGATTTAACTAAATATGGAGGGAAATTTGTTTGCCAGAAAGATGCCTTTCTATGTGCTGCAAAGGGAGTTTCTGTAGGGATTGAATTTTCAAGAAAATTAGGCAGAGGTCTTTTTGGAGGTGAAGGATTTATCATGCAAAAACTCGAGGGCGACGGAATGGCATTTATTCACGCTGGTGGTACCCTCGCAAGAAAGGAGCTTGCAATGGGCGAAGTTTTAAAGGTTGACACAGGCTGCATTGTAGGTTTTACAAGAGATGTAAATTATGATATCGAATTTATTGGTGGCATTAAAAACAGCATATTTGGTGGAGAGGGTTTATTTTATGCCACACTCAGTGGTCCAGGAATTGTGTATATTCAGTCGCTTCCATTTAGCAGACTTGCTGGAAGGGTTTGGGCTACCGCGCCTCAAGCAGGCGGAAAACAAAGAGATGAAGGGAGCTTACTTGGTGGCTTAGGAAATCTCCTCGACGGCGATAACAGATTTTAAATTTATAAGCATTCTTAGAAATCCTATAAGATGTTTTCTCATAACAATTCAGAACTTTGTAATTAAACTTATAAAAAGCTAATTATGAAAGGAATTGACAAATACATTTTCGCATTTTTGCTGGTGGCATCGTTAACAATGATTTTTATTTCTTGTAATAAAACAGATGGACAAGAAGGATTACAGCAAAATTCTTCAAATAGTACTGAGAAAACCTACACTAGTGAAGGGACAATAAGCACTGGAACTAAAGATACAATGAACCAGCATACCAATGGTGTTGACAATTCACGAATGGACAACACGGCTGGAGAAGTTCCTGTGAAAGGAGAAGTACTTCCAGCGAGCAAGTAATATTTATAAAGTATTAAAATGAAAAAAGCCAAACTATATAGTTTGGCTTTTTTATTGTGGTTAAACTAAAATTAGTTTTTCACAATTTTTTTAGTAACAGTTCCTTGATCAGAAGCAATGTTCATCATGTAAACACCTGCTGACAAATCAGAAATGTTGATTTGAGAAGTAGATTCTCCATTCAATTTTAATGATTTTACAGTTCTTCCGTTTAAGTCTGTAATGTTAACTGATTGTAAAGCAGAATTTTCATCATTTGAAATTGTTACAAGTCCATTTGTTGGATTTGGGTATACTGAGAATTTTGAATAAGCAACATTTTGAACTGTCAATAAGTTTTCTGTAGCTGTCGCTTTTACTGACAAATCATCAAATCTAGCTGAAGACGCAACAGCATTTAAAGTACCTGCAATGTATATAACGTCAAATTCATCTGGCACATATCCAGGACTTCCTGCAATTGTCCCTGCAACAACTGGAGTTACATCATTACATTTCCAAGTGAATAACCCAGTTGTGGTATTGTAAGCAAATCCAACTTTAACCCAAGTACTTGCCGGAAGGATTAATCCTCCTGTTCTTAAAGTAATAGTGTAATTCCCAGGAGTTCCTGTATTATTGAAATCTCCATAAGCGAAACCATCCAATCTTTTAGTATTTACATTAAAATTGTAACCACCAATAATTGTTCCTGCCTCAGAATAAATAACTGGTCTCAGTACAGATGTACTTGCAGTTGCTGCTCCAGTAAAAAAAGAAAATTCTAGTTCAACTATGTTGTTACCAGTCGTTCTTGCAGTCCAAGCAGCGCCTAGTCCATCTTTCCATACAAATTTGTTTCCCGTAGCAGCGTCAGAACCCGTAACCTGTAAAACATTTGCATGAGCAGCATTATCTGCAACAATTTGAAAATTACTAGCTGCAGCATTTGTTCCACCGGCTGAACTTTGAGTGAAGAATCCACCTTGTCCAGCTGTCATACCTGTAATGTCTGTACCGATGTTTCCAACAGTCAAAGCGTTGAAGTTTTCTGATTGCAAAACTTGGGCATTAACAGTAAAATAAGAGCTCAATAGTAAGCCCGCGATAAGTAAAGTTTTTTTCATATAATTATGATTGATTAATTTACGACGAATTTATAAATTAAAATGACATACCTATCTTTTTAATTGTTAAAATATAACAATTACTTAATATATTTATTTAAAATAAAATAATCTGCAATTACCAACGCGGCCATTGCTTCAACAATCGGAACAGCTCTTGGAACAACACATGGATCATGTCTACCTTTTCCTTGCATTTCAACCAAGTTTCCGTGGATATCTAACGATTCTTGTTTTTGCATAATCGTCGCAACTGGTTTGAAAGCAACTCTAAAATAAATATCCATTCCGTTTGAAATGCCGCCTTGGATACCGCCAGAGAGATTTGATTTTGTAGTTCCGTCTGCGTTGTGCAAATCATTGTGTTCGCTTCCTTTCATCTTTGCACCACAAAAACCGCTTCCGTATTCAAAACCTTTGACAGCATTTATTGATAGCATCGCTTTTCCCAATTCGGCGTGTAGTTTGTCAAAAACTGGTTCTCCTAATCCAATCGGGACATTCTGAATCACGCAGGTTACAGTTCCGCCAACGGTATCACCTTCTTTGCGAATTTGCTTGATATATTCCTCCATCTTTTTTGCAGAAGCTTCGTCTGGACAACGAACCGCATTGCTTTCAATTTTACTAAAATCTAAGGCTTGATAAGGTTTGTCAATAAAAATTTCTCCTACAGAAGACGTAAAAGCATTGATTTTAATTTCTGGAATCACTTGTTTTGCAATCGCTCCGGCCACTACTCTGCTTGCCGTTTCCCTGGCAGAACTTCTTCCGCCACCGCGGTAATCCCTGATGCCATATTTTTTTTCGTAAACATAATCAGCGTGGCTTGGACGAAAAGTCTCTTTTATATGTGAATAATCATCAGACTTTTGGTTGGTATTTGGAATAATAAAACCAATGGGAGTTCCGGTTGTTTTTCCTTCAAAAATTCCAGATAAAAACTGCACTTCATCATTTTCTTTTCGCTGTGTTACAATTGATGATTGCCCTGGTTTTCTGCGTTCCATTTCACGCTGGATAGCATCGAAGTCTAGTTCAATTCCGGGAGGACATCCGTCAATAATACCGCCTAAAGCTTCGCCGTGAGATTCTCCAAAAGTGGTTACCTTAAATATGTTTCCAAAAGTATTTCCTGCCATTTTATTTTGATTTAAAGCAAATGTAAGGATTATGGATTAAAACTTCCAGCCGCTTTTGTGCAATTAGATCATCAAAAGATAACTTTCAAATAAATATCAGTTAATACATGAAGATTTAATTTGTAAAACTTTAAATAACATCAAATTGAAAAAAAGAGATGTAGAACTCGTAGTAATTTCAGATGTTCATCTTGGTACATTTGGCTGTCACGCCAAAGAACTTCACGCTTACCTTTCTTCCATAAAACCAAAGATTTTAATTCTAAACGGAGATATTGTGGACATCTGGCAGTTCAGAAAATCATATTTCCCGAAGTCACATTTGAAGGTAATTAGAAAAATTATCGATTTTACTTCAAAAGGAACTCAGGTTTATTACATCACAGGAAACCACGACGAAATGCTCCGGAAATTTAGTGATTCTAGAGTTGGAAATTTTTCAATCGTCGATAAATTGGTTTTAGATTTAGACGGAAAGAAAGGTTGGTTTTTTCATGGAGACATTTTTGATTCTTCGGTTCAGCACGCCAAATGGATTGCAAAACTGGGCGGTCTGGGTTATGATTATCTTATTCTATTAAACAGATTTATTAACTGGTGTTTGAAAAAAATTGGAAAAGAGCCTTATTCTTTTTCAAAGAAAATAAAATCGAGTGTCAAAAAAGCGGTCAAGTTTATTGGAGACTTTGAAGAAGCAGCAATTGACCTAGCAATCGAAAATAAATATGATTTTGTCGTTTGTGGTCACATTCATGAACCAAAAATTTTAAAACAGAAAACCAAAAAAGGCGAAACTCAATACTTGAATTCTGGCGATTGGGTTGAAAATCTAACTGCTTTAGAATACAACAAAAAGCGCTGGAAACTTTACAAGCATATTGAAAATATTGAAACTGTTGAGGAAGATTATTTTGAAATGGAAACAATTATAAGTGAAAAATTTATAACTGAACTGATAAACGTGAAATAATTATAGCGCACTTTTTAAGAAAAAATAATGTTATAAATATCATAATTTTAATGAGATAACTCGTGTATATTATTAACTTGGTAGTAAACTCTAAATAAATTAAATTATGAAAAAACTATTTTTATCAGCATTTATGCTAGCAGGAATGGCGTTCACGACTCAAGCGCAGTCGATTGCAAAAAACGCACTTGGTCTTAGACTTGGTGACAACGACGGATTTGGAGCAGAGGTTTCTTACCAAAGAGGTCTTGGTGACAACAATCGTTTAGAACTTGATTTAGGATGGCGTGATTCAAAATATTATGACGCAGTAAAATTAGTTGGTTTGTACCAATGGGTTTGGAATATCGAAGGTGGTTTCAACTGGTATGCCGGTGTCGGCGGTGGTGTTGGAACATTTGATTATAATTATGATGGCCCAGGTCCTTTCAACAATGATTATGACGACAACGGAACTTTCCTTTTAGTTGCAGGTGATATTGGTATCGAATATAAATTTGATTTCCCATTGCAACTGTCGCTTGACTTCAGACCAGAATTATATTTTGGAGATGATTACAGAGACGACAACTTTGGGCCAGACATCGCTTTAGGTGCTCGTTTTACATTTTAAAACAAACTCATACAAAATATAAAATCCCGCTTCCTTTCGTTAGCGGGATTTTTTTGATTGATGATGATTCTTATTTTTTGTAGGCTTTTAAAACTGCAACTGTTTCTTTTGCATTTGATCTCTCAGCGTGTTGCAAAGCTGTTTTGCCTTTTGCATCTTTCAAGTTGATATTTGCTCCGTTTTTTAACAAAAGCTCAACGATCTCAACTCTGTTGTACCTCGATGCGATCATTAATGGCGTCATTCCGTTTGATTTCTCATTGACATCTGAGCCAAATTCGACCATTTTTTTTACGGTTTCAAAATCTCCTTGAACTACTGCATTACATAACGGACTCAAAGTCTCATTTGCAACATACACTTTTGTTACTGGATTGTTGTCTAAATCTGATGCGATTGCAACATTTCCTAAAGCTAATAAAGCTACTCCTAAATAAACGATTGATTTTTTCATGATGATTGTTTTTAATTGATGATTATTTTTATTTTGATTTGATTGTATTAAGTAGACGCTTAACTTATAATATTGTTACACGTTTTATTTATAATAACATATTTTTAACGTTTAATCTATTTTAAATCAAGCGATTAATTTCAGTACAAAGTAAAAAAAAACCACGCAATGCGTGGTTAATTAAGTATTATGAAAGTGTTAGATTATCTCTGGCTCAAAAATTCTAAAACGTGTTTTTCAATTCTTTCGTGGATGTTTGAAATATCTGCCTTGAAAAATTCTTCTCCAAGAATATTTTCATACAATTCGATATATCTTTCAGAAACCGAATTCACATAAGCTTCATCCATCGCAGGAATTTGCTGTCCTTCTTTTCCTTGAAAACCTCCAGCAATCAGCCATTGTCTTACAAATTCTTTTGACAATTGTTTTTGCGCTTCTCCCCTATCTTGTCTTTCTTGGTAGCCTTCTTTGTAAAAATATCTTGAAGAATCTGGCGTATGGATTTCATCAATCAAAACGATTTGTCCTTCTTTTGTTTTTCCGAATTCGTATTTTGTATCGACCAAAATCAATCCTCTGTCCGAAGCAATTTCTTGTCCTTTATTGTACAAAACTCTTGTGTAGTTTTCAAGAACTTCATAATCCTCTAAAGAAACAATTCCTTTTGCAAGGATTTCTTCTCTTGAAATATCCGCATCGTGTTCGCCATTGTCTGCTTTTGTAGTTGGCGTGATGATTGGTTCAGGAAATTTATCGTTTTCTTTTAAACCTTCAGCCATTGTTACACCACAGATTTCTCGTTTTCCTAAAGCATATTCGCGTGCTGCATGACCAGAAAGATAACCTCTGATTACCATTTCCACTTTAAAAGGTTCGCACAAATGACCGACGGCAACGTTTGGGTCGGGAGTTGCAATCAACCAATTCGGAACTAAATGTGCGGTCATTTCCATAAATCTTGTAGCAATTTGGTTCAAGATTTGTCCTTTATATGGAATTCCTTCTGGCAAGACTACGTCAAAGGCGGAAAGCCTGTCTGTAGCGACCATTACTAATAATTCGTCGTTGATATTGTACACTTCGCGCACTTTTCCGCGGTAAACAGATTTTTGTCCCGGAAAGTTAAAATTGGTAGTTGTGATGGTGTTGCTCATTATAGTTGTTGTGTTGTTTTTTTTGAAGATGTAAAAGTAATTGGTTTCACGGAGATTCACAAAGGAAGTCGAGAAGTTTCACAGAGTTTTTTGATTTCTCGCAAAGGCGCTAAGTCGCAAAGCTGTATGTTATTTTCTTTGCAAGTTTTAGAGAATTTTTAAGTTGCGTTTGGCACACAATGGTTCAGGTGTTTTCAAAAAAGCGGAGAGTTTCTCAAATAGCCCCGATGGTGGCGAGTATCCTTTTATTTTTTTCAAAATAAAAGATACTGCTGACCAGCGGGAAATGCGCTGGCTGAAAATGCCCAAGCCATTCGCTTCTAAAAAAAATAATACCTAACAGGTTAAAAAAACCTGTTAGGATATCTGATAATTGTGATGTGATTGCTTCGTTCCTCGCAATGACCATTAATCGTGATTTTCTATTTGTTTGTACGCGTCGATTACTTTTTTCACCAATCTGTGGCGTACGATATCTTTATCGTCCAAATAAATAATCCCGATTCCGTCGATGTCTTTTAATACCAAAAGCGCTTCTTTCAGACCTGAAATGGTTCTGCGTGGCAAATCGACTTGGCCAGGGTCACCGGTAATCATAAATTTCGCCTGTTTTCCCATACGCGTCAGGAACATTTTCATCTGAGAATGTGTCGTGTTTTGGGCTTCATCAAGGATTACGAATGCGTTGTCCAACGTTCGTCCACGCATAAATGCCAAAGGCGCAATCTGGATAATTCCTTTTAAAATATAATCTTCCAGTTTTTCATTTGGGAGCATATCGCGCAAGGCGTCATAAAGCGGTTGCATGTACGGGTCCAGTTTTTCTTTCATATCTCCAGGAAGAAATCCGAGGTTTTCCCCAGCTTCCACAGCAGGTCTGGTTAAGATGATTCGTTTGACTTGCTTTTCTTTCAATGCTTTCACGGCCATTGCAACTCCGGTGTACGTTTTACCGGTTCCGGCGGGACCAACGGCAAAAACCATATCGTTTTTGTTCATCGTGTCCACCAAAAGCTGTTGGTTTGGCGTCATTGCCTTGATGATTTTTCCGCCAACGCCGTGCACCAAGATTTTATCGTGGTCGCCCATTCGTTCTGTTTGCTGGCTTCCGCCTTCGATTACGCGCTCAATGACATTGTCATCAATATTATTGTAGCGTGAAAAATGAAGCATCAATCGGTTAAAGCGGTTTTCGAACTCGTCTAAAACTTCTTTTTCTCCAAAAGCCTTTATCGTAGTTCCTCTGGCAACGATTTTTAACTTTGGATAATACTTTTTAATCGTTTCAAGATGAGCATCTTGTGCGCCCCAAAAATCTTTTGGCGCGATATCTACGAGTTCTATGGTTCTTTCGTTCAAAAGCTGTAGTATTAAATTAAAAATTTATCTGGCTATTTTGTTAGCTTTGCATATCTCAAATTTAATAAAAAAATAGGCGCTTCGGCGGTAATGTTATAAACAATTTTATGTCAATAATTACTCTCACTACTGATTTTGGATGCAAAGACCATTTTGTTGGCGCTTTGAAAGGCAAAATCTATTCTGAGTTTTCAGACGCTAAAATTGTGGATATTTCGCACGAAATTGACCTTTTTAATGTTTCTGAAACGAGCTATGTCATTGGTGCTTCGTATGGTAGCTTCCCGAAAGGCACGGTGCACATCATTGGTGTGGATTCTGAATTGCACCAAGAAACGCAACATATTGCGATGGAATGGAACGACCAATATTTTATTTGTGCCGATAACGGAGTTTTGAGCATGCTGACGCAAAAAATCATTCCGCAGAAGATTGTGGCAATAAATATCCACGACCGTTTGGCGATTAATGCCACGGCAATGGACGTTTTTGTGACCGTTGCTTGTCACATTGCGAGAGGCGGATTGTTAAACGTAATCGGCCGAGAAATTACGCAGTTGCGAGAAGTAACCGAATTGCAAGCGGTTGTAAACCAAGACGGAAATTCAATTAAAGGAAACGTAATTTATGTGGACCACTGCGGAAACGTAGTGACTAATATTTCGAGACAGCTTTTTACAGAAATTGGCAAAGGCAGAAAATACGAGATTGGTTTCCGAAATTATAAGTTGAAGACGATTTTGCCGAATTATTCTGCGATTGTAAATTTTGACCAAAATCCGATGAAGTTTTATGAAGGACGAGAATTGGCGATTTTCAACGAGGCAGGATTTTTGGAAATTGCGATATATCGAAGCAATCCAAAGTCATCAGGAAGCGCTTCGAGTTTATTAGGAATGAATTATCGGGATTTGGTGACGATTAGTTTTATTTAGGCAAAAGATGTTAGCCAAGAGGCAAAAGTTTCAAATCTTTAAATCATTCAATTCTTAAATCTTTAAATAAAAAATATGTTCATACGAATTGTAAAATTATCCTTTCATGAAGAAAATATTCCTGCGTTTCTGGAAAATTTTGAATTGATGAAAGAAAAAATACGAAATGCGCCCGGAAATCGTTTCTTAGAATTGTACCAGGACAAAAACAATAAATCGATTTTCTTTACGTACAGTTATTGGGAAACCGAGCAAGATTTAGAAAATTATCGAAATTCGGAGCTTTTTGACGGAATCTGGAATTTTACGAAGAAATTATTTAATGACAAACCCGAAGCTTGGAGCGTGGATAAATTAGCTTCACTGAATTAGAGTAGAGTTTGCGTTCTGGCAAAAACTTTAAACCTTAAACTTTAAACTCAGCGACTTTGAAATTACAAAAATGAATATACTTTTACGAAAAGCTTTTTATTCTCTTCCGGTGAATTTCCGGTACGCGATTCGGCGCATTGTTTATTTGCCCCAAGATTTATTCGGGAAAAGACATCCACTGATGCCACCAAAAGGCATGATTTTTACAGGTTCTGGAAATTATATCGAAATTGGAAAACAGTTTTTTGAGTATTTAAAAAACTACGGAGAATTAAAACCGGAAAGTTCAATCCTGGATATTGGTTCGGGAATTGGACGAATGGCGGTTCCTTTTACCGAATTTCTTTCTACCAAAGGAAAATACGAAGGTTTTGACATTGTAAAATCTGGTGTCGATTGGTGCAACGAAAATATTGCAAAGAAATATCCAAATTTTAATTTCAAATTGATTCCGCTGAAGAATGATTTGTATAATTTGAGTACAGAAGATGTGGCTTCAGATTTGAAATTTCCTTATGAAAATGATACATTTGACTTCGCGTTTTTGACTTCGGTTTTCACGCACATGATGCCTGAAGATTTGGAAAATTATGTAAAAGAAATTCATCGCGTTTTGCGAAAAGATAAAAAATGTTTGGCTACATTTTTTATTTTGGACGAAGAAAGCGAAAATTCGATGTTGAAAAACGGACAAAAGAATTTTCCGCATAAATTTGGCACTTATTCGTTAATGGATAAATCTGTTAAAGAAGCAAACGTTGGGTTTCAAAAGGAATATATTTTAGATTTATTTGCAAAAAACGGCTTTGAAGTGACTGAATTTATCCGAGGAAATTGGTCTGGCGCCAAACCCGGCATTTTAAATGAACACCAAGATATTTTAATTATAAAGAAGACTTAATGAAATCAATTTTACTACGAGAAATCAAATCCTTTTTCGGTTCGCCGATTGGTTATTTGGTCATTGCCATTTTCCTGTTGATGAACGGGCTTTTCCTTTGGGTTTTCGAGGGCGATTTTAATATCCCGAATTCAGGTTTTGCTGATTTGAGTCCGTTTTTTACATTGGCGCCTTGGATTTTAATTTTCTTGATTCCGGCGGTAACGATGCGAAGCTTTTCGGACGAAAAAAAGCAGGGAACCATTGAATTGCTTTTCACAAAACCATTGAGCATCTGGCAAATCGTAAACGGAAAATTCTTCGGCGCTTTCCTTTTAATTATCATCGCCATCATTCCTACCTTAATATATGTCTTCGTGATTTCAAACCTTGGAAATCCCGAAGGAAACTTGGATTTCGGAAGTACTTTAGGTTCTTATTTCGGATTGTTATTTTTAATCGGAGCTTATACTTCTATCGGAATTTTCACTTCTACATTATCTGAAAATCAAATCGTTGCTTTTATCATTTCGGTTTTTTTATGTTTCTTATTTTATTTTGGCTTCGACGGAATTTCAACTTTTGCTGGCGATTTTGAGCAAACCATTTCTTCAATCGGGATGGATCATCACTTTAAAAGTATGAGCCGTGGCGTTTTAGACACGAGAGATATTATCTATTTTGCAAGCGTTACAGTATTATTTTTATCATTTACCGCTTTTAAACTTAAATCTTTGAAATCGTAATGAAGGCAAACCAAAAATTAAATCTACAGAAATTAGGCTTGGTTGTCATTGCAATTATCGCCATAAATATCGCTTCCAATTTCTTTTTCAAGCGTTTTGACTTGACCAAAGACAAACGATATACACTTTCGGAAAGTACGCTGAAATTGATTAAAAAAGTGGACAAACCGCTTTATGTAACCGTTTATTTAGACGGAGATTTTCCCGCTCAATTCAAGCGTTTACAAACAGAAACACGCCAAATGCTGGAAGAATTTAGAGCTTATAACTCAAATATCATTTTTATTTTTGACAATCCGTCGAAAGACGAAACGGGCGAATTGGCTCAGAAATTAATGCAGTTTGGATTTGTTCCAACCAATATCCAAAATACAGAAAAAGGCAAAAAATCAATGACTCCCGTGTATCCGTGGGCAATGGCAGAATATGGCGAAAAATGGTCCAGAGTTCCGCTTTTGGTGAATAATTTCGGAAATAATGCCGAAGAAAACATCAGCAAATCGGTTCAGTTGTTAGAATTTGCTTTGGCCGATGCGATTACGAAATTGACCAATACCAACATGAAAAAAATTGCTTTTTTAAAAGGTAACGGCGAAATGAACGACAAATATCTTTCGGATTTCATCTTGAATTTGAGAGAATATTATTTGATTGGAGAATTTAATTTAGACTCGCTTTCGGGTGACCAAAATAAAACGATTCAAAATCTGGAACGTTTTGATGCCACAATCATCGCAAAACCAACGCAAACTTTCTCTGATTCTGAGAAGTATATTTTGGACCAATATGTAATGAACGGCGGAAAAACGCTGTGGCTGATGGACAAAGTTGTGGCTGATATTGACAGCTTGCAAAACAAATCGCAATCGTCTCTCTCCTACCCGCGCGACTTGAATTTAGACGATATGTTCTTTAAATATGGTGTTCGAATTAATTCTAATTTAGTTCAAGATTTACTTTCTACGCCGATAACTGCGCGCGGTGAAACCGGTGAATTTCCGATTGACTGGCTGTATTCTCCAATAATCAAATCGCAAGAAAATCATCCTATAAACAAAAATGTGAATTTGGTTAAATTAGAATTTGCGAACCAAATTGATACGTTGAAAAACAATATCAAAAAGACGGTTTTATTGCAAAGTTCGGCTCAATCAAAAGTTGTTGGAGCGCCAATTGAATTTGGCTTGAACCAATTTATGGATGATTTAAATGAAGCGGAATATAATAAAGGAAATCAGACAGTTGGCGTTTTATTGGAAGGAAAATTTACGTCTGCGTTCAAGAATCGTGTAAAGCCTTTTACAGCAACAAAAGGTATTGACGACGGAAAAGAAAACAAGATGATTGTGATTGCTGACGGCGATATTATCAATTATACTTACGTCAATAAAAAGCCGATGCAGAACGGTTTAGACCAATGGACACAGCAGGTTTACGGCAATAAAGATTTCCTGATGAATTCAGTAAATTATCTTTTAGACGACACCGGACTTATCAACATTCGAAGCAAAGATGTGAAATTAGCGTTGCTTGACGAAAATAAAGTAGCCGAAAATTATACCTTCACGCAGTTTCTAACTGTTGGATTACCAATAGTTATCTTAGGGATATTCGGATTTTTATTCACGTATTTGCGAAAAAGAAAATACAGCAAATAATGTTAATAAATTGGTTTTGATTTCGAATTAGTTTAAGATATATTTGTGCATCGTAAAAATTATATATTTTTACAACCATTAAAAAAAACGAAAATGAAGTTTATAGTATCGAGTTCGTACTTATTAAAACAATTGCAAGTTTTAGGTAGCGTTATCAACAGCAGTAACACCTTGCCTATTTTAGATAATTTCCTTTTTGAATTAGACAACAATCAATTGACGGTGTCTGCTTCAGATTTAGAAACAACAATGTCTGCCACTTTAGAAATTGATTCTACAAGTACCGGAAGCGTTGCTGTTCCTGCAAAATTGCTTTTGGAAATCTTAAAAACGTTTCCAGAACAGCCTTTGACTTTTACGGTTGAAGAAAATAGCACGATTGAAATCAGTTCTAATTCTGGGAAATATGCGTTGGCGTATGCTCCGGGTGAAGAATTTCCAAAATCTGTAAATCTTGACGACCCGTCTTCAACGATTGTTCCTGCGGGGGTTTTGGCGACAGCGGTTAGCAAAACGATTTTTGCTGCAGGAAATGATGATTTGCGTCCGGTGATGTCTGGCGTATTTTTTCAATTTTCTCCAGAAGGCCTGACTTTCGTTGCAACTGACGCGCATAAATTGGTGAAATATGCAAGAACTGACGTAAAAGCGTCACAAGTTGCTGATTTTATCATGCCAAAGAAACCTTTGAATATCTTAAAAAGTATTCTTGGCGCTTCAGAAGCTGACGTAAAAATCGAATATAACGATTCAAACGCCACTTTTTCTTTTGACAATTATGTGTTGACTTGTAGATTAATTGACGGAAAATATCCTAATTATGAAGCGGTTATCCCAAAGGAAAATCCAAACAAATTGATGATTCAGCGTTCTCAATTCTTGAGTTCAGTTCGTCGTGTTGCGATTTTCTCTAATAAAACTACGCACCAAATTCGCTTGAAAATTGCGGGTGCAGAATTGAACATTTCTGCGGAAGATATTGATTACTCAAATAAAGCTGAAGAGCGTTTGACGTGTGATTATCAAGGTGACGATATGCAAATTGGTTTCAATTCTCGTTTCTTGACAGAAATGTTGACCAACTTACAATCTGATGAAATCATGCTGGAAATGTCATTGCCAAATAGAGCCGGAATCCTTACTCCTGTTGACGGATTGGAAGATGGCGAAACGGTGACAATGCTTGTAATGCCAGTGATGCTTAACAACTAAAAATCTATGAAAAACATCTTTAAAGTAGCTTCAATTTTGGCAATTTCGCTTTTTATTTCTTGTTCAGAAGATGAAGACGGAAGAGATTTGGGCCAAAATGGTTTTACGCACAACGAAACATTTTATGTTTTAAACAATGCGTTTGTTACTGATGAAGATCTGTTGGATAGTCTTTCTGCTGGAATTGGCGCGACTTTGTCAAATGTAAATTTGGCTGATTCAAGCGCAGTTTCAAATGTCTCGAAGTTGTATTTTAAATACGAAGATATTAATTTGGTTCCTGGAGCAATTACAAATATATCTGACTACTACATTGAAGTTGGCGGAAAATTTGAATTCAATACTACCGATTCAACATACGTTTACACAAACGGAACGTATCTTTTAAACAGCGCACAGTCAGGATTAATGGCTACCGAAAAAAATGTAATCATCAATTCTGTGGACGAAAACAAAGTTGACATGACTTTTACTTTTACCAGAACTGACGGCCAAGTTTTTACAGGAAAATACAACGGCATTCTTTCAGATGCTAACGTTACACCATAAGTTTTTAACCAAACCCTTTATACCAAAAAAAACCGTAGTCTCAATGAGCTACGGTTTTTATTTACATTTAAAATTCGTTATTCGCTTACGCGGATTAATTTTTTATTGACAAATTCTTCAATTCCTAAAGCGGAAAGCTCACGGCCATAACCCGAACGTTTGGTTCCGCCGAAAGGCAAATCTGGTCTTGAAGCCGTGTGTTCATTGATAAAAACCATTCCTGTGTCAATTTTACTTGCCACGTCAATTGCTCTTTCGATGTTCTCACTGAAAACCGAACCTCCCAAACCAAACGATGAATCATTGGCTAATTCAATCGCTTCATTTTCGTCTTTAACTCTATAAAATGATGCAACCGGCCCAAAGATTTCTTCGTGATACGCAGTCATTCCTTTTTTGATATCCGTTAAAATTGTTGGTTCAAAAAAAGCGCCTTCGCGATCAATTCTTTTTCCTCCAATAACTATTTTAGCTCCGGCTTTTACGGTTTCATTGACTTGTTTTTCAATTTTTTCTGCCGCTTCTTCTGTACTTAAAGGCCCAACCTCTGTAGATTTATCCATTGGATCACCTACTTTCATTCCGACTAATTTCTCTTTAAATTTTTCCAAGAATTCGTCAGCGATTTTATCTACGACAATAATCCTTTTCGAAGAAGTACACGCTTGTCCCATATTTCCGAATCTTCCGGTCACGGCATTTTTTACGGCTTTTTCAAGATCTGCATCTTCCAAAACAATAAAAGCGTCGCTTCCGCCTAATTCTAAAACCGATTTTTTAAGATTTTTTCCGGCGGCTTCAGCCAAACTTGAGCCGGCTCCTTCGCTTCCTGTCAACGACATTCCGGCGATTCTTTTATCTTCTGCCATCTTTGCAATTTTTTTGCTTGACAGAAATAAATTGGAATAAATTCCTTCTGGAGCTCCAGCTTCTAGAAATAAATCTTCAATCGCTTTTGCACATTGCGGAACATTTGAAGCGTGTTTTATGGCGATTACATTTCCGGCCATGATGTTCGGCGCTGCCATTCTTGCCACTTGATTAAAAGGATAATTCCAAGGCATTACGCCTAGAATAATCCCAATTGGAGAATTTCTGATGAATGCTTTTCCGTCTTTAACTTCAACGTCTTTGTCTTTCAAAAATTCTTCAGCGTTTTCTGCATAATATTCATAGACAGAAATGCACATATCGATTTCGCCTTCGCTTTGGGCTATTAATTTTCCCATTTCAAGGGTAATTAATTCGGCCAATTCTTTTTTCTTTTCCTTCATCAACGAAGCCACTTTGTTCAATAATTTTGAACGTTCTGAAAAAGAGGAGTTTTTCCAGCTGGAAAATGCTTTGTCTGCCGTTGAGATTTTGCTTTCTAACTCTTTTTCAGAAAGTTCGTCGAATTTTTTTACGGACTTATTGTTGTATGGATTTACTGTTTCTATTGCCATTTTTTCTAACTATTTGAGCTTTGATATTCATTGATGAACCAAAAAATATCGTTGTTTAATTTATCTTTTTCTGTGTAAAATAATCCGTGTGGTGCGCCGTCATATTTTATATATTTCGCCTGCGGAAGCATTTCTGTAGTTCTATCGCTTGAAACTTCAATCGGAACGGTTTTATCATCAGTTCCGTGAATGATTAAAGTTGGGACGTTTATTTTGGAAATATCTTTTCTAAAATCGGTAGTTGACCAAGCAAGCATCGATTTTACCGTAGCATTTCCGGTAGATTGCAATGTCAAAAGTTGATTCCAATCTAAAAATTCATCACTTACGGTTTTGTTTAATAATGATACGCTGTAGAAATCTTTCGCGAAATTAGCCAAGAACTTTGGTCTGTCATCGTAAATTTGCTCTTCCATTTTATCAAACATTTCTTGTGGCAAACCATCCGGATTGTCGTATGTTTTCAATAAAAAAGGAAGAACCGTACTTACCAAAATGGCTTTTGTGACGCGCCCTTCATCATTAAATTTAGAAAGATATCGAGCCACTTCTCCTCCACCCATCGAAAAACCCACGAGCGTTACATCTCTCAAATCCAATTGTTTAAGAAGTTCGCCTAAATCGGAAGCCAACGTATCATAATCATAACTTTCCCAAGGTTTATCAGATTTTCCAAAACCTCTTCGGTCATAAGCGATACATCTTAAATTGTTTTTTGGAAGCACGTCCAACTGCGATTCCCACATTTGACTGCTTGAAGGCCACCCTGAAATAAAAACTACAGGTTTTCCTTGTCCAATATCTTGATAGAAAATTTTGACTTCCTGAGAAGTTCCTTGATTGATTTTAATAAATGACATAGCTACTTTTTTTTAATTTATCTTAAAGTTAGCCATAGCCAAAGGGAATCAAAAGTCAATTAATCAATATTTAACATATGAATCAATATCTTCTTCGTGAAGCGCCAACATTGGAATTTCGACGTTGTAAGCCATTTTTTGTGTTAAGCTCGAACTAAAAATATCTTCAAAAAAACCTCGCTTTTCAGTAAGCATTGTCAGCAAATCAATGTGTTGACTTTCAATAAAATCTTCAATTGTTTCACGAACATTATCATGTGGAATTACGAAAAACTGAACAGGCAAATCAGCGCATCTTGCTTCCCAAGTTTTAATTTTTTCTTCAGAAATATCAGAAAAAGATTTTTTCACAAACAGCGATTTTATAGTCGCATCATATCTGGACGCTATTTCTGCCAATCGTTTTAAGGCTCTAAAATCCTTTTCTCGGTATAAATTTGTAAAAGCAATCGTCTTGATTTTTTTGTATTCCATTTCAGAAGGCACGCTCATCACCGGAACCGTCAGCGCATTTATAGCCTCGCCCGCCTGCGAACCAAACAGCGAATCGAACCAATTTTTTGAAGCGCCAACAGTTCCCATAACCACCAAACTAATTTTCTGTTCTGCAATCGCTTCCTTCATCGCATACGTCAAATCACCCGATTTTAAAAGGTGTGTAAGCCTGATATGTCCCATTCCAACAGCGTCTGCGATTCGTTTCAATTCTGGAATATGATCTTTAAAATGAGACATTTGGGTTACTTCCAGCGTGTCATAAATTTCTTTAAAATTAATCGGAATTTCCGCTCCGTCGATAATCGGCATATCAAAAGTATGAAGCAATAAAATTTCGGCCTGCAAAGAATCTGCCATTTTCAAGGCGTATTGAAAAGCATTTTTTGCTGTTTCTGAAAAATCGGTGGGAAAGAGAATTCGTTTCATCTGGTGAGTGTTTGTACCACTAAAGTTACAAAATCAAAGAGTTTCTGGATAGAATTGTCCTTAAGTTTTACTTTTTTTTAACAAAGTATTTCGCCAAAACCGCGCTTTGGTTCGTAGCTTGTTTCCGCTTATCTTTGCAAAAATTAATTTTTATGATTTCACAAGATACAATTGTCGCATTGGCCACACCTTCTGGCGCCGGAGCTATTGCAATAATCAGGGTTTCTGGCAAGGAAGCGCTGACAATTTCTCAGTCGGTTTTTGAATCGATTTCGGGAAAAGATATCTTGAAACAGAAAACACATACGATACATTTGGGCCACATCACTGACGGTCCGAAGGTTTATGACCAAGTCTTGCTTTCGATTTTTAAAGGACCAAATTCTTACACTGGAGAAAATGTGGTGGAAATTTCATGTCACGGTTCAACTTATATTCAACAGCAAATTATCCAATTATTGCTAAGAAAAGGTTGTAAAATGGCCGAACCTGGAGAATTTACGTTGAGAGCTTTCATCAACGGAAAATTAGATTTATCTCAAGCAGAAGCTGTTGCCGATTTAATTTCTTCGGAAAATGAAGCGTCACACCAAATCGCGATGCAACAAATGCGTGGCGGATTTTCAAATGAAATTGCCAAATTAAGAGAAGAACTTTTGAACTTTGCTTCGTTAATAGAACTAGAATTGGATTTTGCCGAAGAGGATGTGGAATTTGCAGACCGAACGCAATTCAATGAATTGTTAGACAGAATTGAATTTGTTTTAAAACGATTAATCGATTCATTTGCCGTTGGAAACGTCATCAAAAACGGAATTCCTGTAGCCATTGTTGGAGAACCAAACGTTGGAAAATCGACGCTTTTAAACGCTTTGTTAAACGAAGATAGAGCTATTGTTTCTGAAATTGCCGGAACTACGCGCGACACAATCGAAGACGAATTGGTCATCAACGGAATTGGTTTCAGATTCATTGATACAGCCGGAATTCGCGAAACAAAAGACATCGTGGAAAGCATAGGAATCAAAAAAACTTTCGAAAAAATTGAGCAAGCGCAGGTTGTAGTTTATCTTTTAGACAGCAGTTTGCAGTTTACAGAAAATGCGGATAGTTTAAAGCAAATTCAAATTGAGATTGAAAAAATCAAGAATCAGTTTCCGTTAAAACCCCTTGTAATTATTGGGAATAAAGCCGACAAACTTTCTGAAAATCAACTTCAAAAATTGAAATCAGAAATTCCTGAAATCCTTTTAATTTCTGCCAAAGAAAATTTGCATATAGAAGATTTAATGAATCAATTAATGTCCTTTGTCAATACTGGCGCTCTAAGAAATAACGAAACAATTGTCACAAATTCAAGGCATTATGATTCGTTATTGAAAGCTTTTGAAGAAATACAGAAAGTGAAATTTGGAATTGCAACCAACATTTCTAGTGACTTGATGGCGATTGATATTCGTCAAGCTTTGTATTATTTTGGAGAAATCACCGGTCAAGTTACTAATGATGAATTGTTAGGTAATATTTTCGCAAATTTCTGCATTGGAAAATAGGGAGAATCAGTCAAAATTATAATGTTACTAATTTTATTGGTTTGAAGATATTCCAAAGTTCTATAAAAAGACGCAATTTATTATATACATATTACAGGATTGCTTGCCAATATTACTGATTATTAAAAAGAAAAAAAGGTCACGCTTCTCGCCTGACCTTCTACTTACTCTTTATTGAAAAATAAAAACGATTGCGCAACATCTATTCTAGCTCTTTCGAGATTTAAGAACCTTTTCTACATCTTGTAATCGAAACCCTTTTGCCTGAAGCAATATCAAATAGTGAAAAAGCAAATCTGCGCTTTCATTTAAAAATAAATTATCATTATTATCTTTCGCCTCAATCACAACTTCCACGGCTTCTTCGCCCACTTTTTGAGCAATTTTATTGATGCCTTTTTCAAACAGCGAAGCCACATAACTTTTTTGCGTAGGATTTTTTTTTCGGTCTTCAATTGTTTGTTCCAATTCAGATAAAAATCCATACGAAGCTTCATTCTTTTCATTCCAGCAAGTGTCGCTTCCGGTGTGGCAAACGTTCCCAAATGGTTTTACTTTTATCAACAGCGAATCATTATCACAGTCAATTTTGATGTCCACAACTTCCAAGAAATTCCCGCTTTCTTCGCCCTTTGTCCAAAGCCTATTTTTACTTCTGCTGAAAAAAGTGACTTTATTTAATTCCACGGTTTTTGCATAAGCTTCTTCATTCAAATAGCCTAGCATCAGTACATTTTTGGTTTCAATATCCTGAATAATTGCAGGAATCAAACCGTCTTTATTTTTATTAAAATCTATTTTCATAATCGTATTGCTATATTTTTTTGTGCCAATTCTTTTTTCAAATCCATAATTTTTATTTCTCCAAAATGGAAAACGCTCGCCGCCAAAGCCGCATCTGCCATTCCAATCGTGAAAACATCAGCAAAATCACTAATTTTCCCCGCACCACCAGAAGCAATTATCGGCACATTTACGGTTTGTGAAAGTTGGCAAAATGCTTCATTTGCAAAGCCATTTTTTGTGCCATCATTATCCATTGAAGTGAACAAAATTTCGCCCGCGCCAAGGTTTTCAGCTTCTTTTGCCCAATCGAATAAATTTAAATCTGTTGGTAATTTTCCTCCAACCAAATGCACTTTCCAAAAACCATTAATTTCTTTCGCATCAATCGCAACGACAATACATTGGCTTCCAAAATGTAATGCCAAATCAGAAATCAGCTTCGGATTTTTAACCGCCGAAGAATTGATAGAAACCTTGTCAGCGCCATTTTTCAGAAGCATTTCTACATCGTGCAATGACGAAATTCCACCGCCAACAGTAAACGGAATGTTAATTTCTTTCGCCACTTCGCGAACCAAATTTCCTAATGTTTTTCGCCTTTCTTCCGTAGCTGAAATGTCTAGAAAAACCAATTCATCCGCACCATTTTCAGAATAATTAAAAGCCAATTCCACAGGATTTCCGGCATCTCTCAAATCTAAAAAATTGACGCCTTTTACAGTTCTTCCATCTTTAATATCAAGACACGGAATGATTCTTTTCGTGATCATATTTTGTTGATTATAAAGTTTTGCAATTGTTTCAAGCTTATTTTTCCTTCATAAATCGCTTTCCCGATGATCACGCCTTCGCAACCCAAAAGCTGTAATTTTGGCAATTCTTCAAAGCTGGAAACACCGCCCGAAGCAATCAGATTTATATCAGAAAAAGCGGTTAATATTTTTTCATAAAGCGAAAAAGAAGGTCCTTCAAGCATTCCATCTTTTGAAATATCAGTGCAGATTATTGTAGCGATTCCAAGGTTTTGATACTTTTCAATAAACGGAAGCAAATCTAAATCAGAAGTTTCCTGCCAACCCGAAACTGCAATTTTTTCGGCATAAACATCAGCTCCCAAAATAATTTTTGAGCCATATTTTGAAATCCATTCTTGAAATAAATCCGGATTTTTAACCGCAATACTTCCGCCCGTGATTTGATTGGCGCCAGAATTAAAAGCAATTTCCAAATCAGCATTTGTTTTTAAGCCTCCGCCAAAATCAATTTTGAGATTCGTGTTTTCTGAAATTTGTTCCAATATTTTATAATTCACAATTCGCCCAGATTTTGCTCCGTCCAAATCCACCAAATGCAAATATTGGATGCCATTTGCTTCAAATTCCTTTGCAATTTCCAAAGGATTTTCATTATAAATTTTCTTTGTGGTATAATCGCCGTTGGTCAATCTGACACACTTTCCGTCAATAATATCAATAGCTGGAATGATTCTCATAATTCAATTTTTAAAAAGTTGCCAAGGATTTTTTCTCCAGTTTTACCGCTTTTTTCAGGATGAAATTGAACTCCGAAAAAGTTATCTTTTTGCAAAGCCGAAGCATATTCCAATCCATAATTGGTTGTGGCAATCGTATTTTCTATTTTTTCTGCGTAAAAACTATGCACCAAATACACATACTCTTTTTCAGAAATTCCATCAAACAATGGCGACTGAAGATTGTAAATCGTGTTCCAACCCATTTGCGGAATTTTTTGGTCAGCCGAAAATTTCTTGACGGCAACATCAAAAATCCCCAAACCTTCCGTATTTCCTTCTTCAGAAGAATTGCAAAGCAGTTGCATTCCAAGGCAGATTCCCAAAACCGGCTGTTTTAAACTCGGAATAATTTGGTCCAAACCGCTTTCGCGTAATTTTTTCATAGCCGAATTCGCCGCACCAACTCCTGGGAAAATAACTTTGTCAGCGCTCAAAATAAATTCAGGATTTGCACTTAAAATTCCTTCAAAACCCAACCGATTCAAGGCAAATTGAACGCTTTGCACATTTCCTGCGCCATAATCTATAATTGCAATTTTCATAACATTCCTTTTGTTGATGGCAAAATCATTTTCTCGGTATCGCGTTTTACCGCCATTTTGATTGCTTTGGCGAAAGCCTTAAAAATTGCTTCGATTTTGTGGTGTTCGTTTGTGCCTTCCGCTTTGATATTTAAGTTGGCTTTGGCGCCGTCACTGAACGATTTGAAAAAGTGATAAAACATTTCTGTCGGCATTTTTCCAATCATTTCTCGCTTGAAATCTGCTTCCCAAACAAGCCAATTTCTTCCTCCAAAATCTAACGCGACTTGCGCCAAACAATCATCCATCGGAAGACAAAAACCATAACGTTCAATGCCCAATTTAACACTTAAAGCTTTTGCAAAAACTTCGCCCAAAGCAATTGCCGTGTCTTCAATTGTATGGTGTTCATCGACGTCCAAATCGCCTTTTACGCTGATATTCAGATCCATTTGTCCGTGTTTGGCGAGCTGGTCAAGCATGTGGTCAAAGAATGAAATTCCGGTAGAAATGTTGCTTTTTCCAATTCCGTCTAAATTAATTTCGATGGAAATATCAGTTTCATTTGTCTTTCTTTCAATGTAAGCGACACGTTCTTGAAGCTTTAAAAATTCATAGATTTCTTTCCAATTTAAAGTTTTTAAAGCAATAGTTTCTTCCAATTCTGTAGCTGTAAAAAGTGTTTCTGTTCGACCTAAATTTTCATCACCATTCAAGAAAATAGCTTTAGATTTCAGATTTTTAGCCAGAGCTACATCGGTAAATCGATCGCCGATTACAAAGGAATTTTCCAAATCATAATCTGGATTTTTGATGTATTTTCCAAGCATTCCAAGTCCTGGTTTTCGGGTTTCCAAATTTTCATGGGGAAAACTTCGATCAATCAAAATGTCTTTGAAAATAATTCCTTCGTTTTGAAAAGCTTTTAAAATTAAATTCTGGGAAGGCCAAAAAGTAGCTTCCGGAAAGCTATCAGTTCCCAAACCATCTTGATTTGTAATCATAACCAATTCAAAATCAAGTTCTTTGCTTATTTTTGATAAATAATAAAAAACTTCGGGATAAAATTCTAGTTTGTTTAATTCATCTAATTGATAATCAAAAGGTTCTTTTACTAAAGTTCCGTCGCGATCAATGAACAATATTTTTTGATTTTTCATAATGATTTCAGTGTTTCAAGCAATTGTTGGTTTTCTTTTTCAGTTCCAATTGTAATTCTCAGGCAGTTTTCGCATAATTCTTGACCAGATCGATTCCGAATCACGATGCCTTTTTTCAATAGTTGGTCATATCGTTTTTTAGCATTATCGACTTTGATTAAAATAAAATTTGCATCTGAATTGTAAATTTTTTCAATGAACTGAATCGTATTCAAAGCAGTAATCAATTTTTTTCTTTCCGATACAATCACTTCAATTTCTTGCAACACAGCATCACAATTTTCAATTCGTTCCAAAGCTTTTTCTTGCGACAGCTTGTTGATATTGTAAGGCGGTTTTATTTTGTCTAAAACGCTGATGATTTCTGGATTTGCGTATAAAATTCCCAAGCGAATTCCTGCCAAACCATACGCTTTTGACAAAGTCTGAAGTATAATTAAATTCGGAAATTCATCTATTTTTTTCAACCAACTTTCTTTGCTCGAAAAATCAATGTAAGCTTCGTCAATTACTATCAATCCTGAAAAATTTTCTAACAAGATTTGGATTTTATCTTCCGAAAAAGTATTCCCAGTTGGATTATTTGGCGAACAGAGAAACAAGATTTTCGTGGTTTCATGTATAGCTTTTAAAATCAAATCTACGTTTGGCTCAAAATCATTTTGCAAAGCAATTTCTTTGTTTTCAACCGCATTCAAGTTGGCCAAAACGCCGTACATTCCATAAGTTGGAGGCAAGGTAATTACTGAATCTTGGTTTGGTTCGCAAAAAGCTCTGAAAAGCAAATCCAGTAATTCATCGCTTCCATTGCCTAGAATTATCTGTTTTATAGGAACTTTTTTCAATTCAGAAAGTACCTTTTTTAGGTTTTTCTGCTTCGGATCTGGATAACGGTTCAGTCCATTTTCAAACGGATTTTCGTTCGCGTCTAAGAAAATTAAATCGCTGTCAAAATCCTTAAATTCGTCACGAGCGGAAGAATAAGATTCCATTGCCAGAACATTTTTCCGAACTAATTTATTGATGTCAAAAGTTTTCATTTCGTTGCATTTTGAAGTTCATTTAATCGCAATGTCACTGCATTTTTGTGCGCTTGCAATCCTTCGGCTTCAGCCATAATTTCAATCGCTTTTCCTAGATTTTGAATTCCTTCTGAAGTAATTTTTTGAAAAGTCATTGATTTTAAAAAACTATCCAGATTTACGCCTTCATAATTTTTTGCAAAACCATTTGTAGGCAAAGTGTGATTGGTTCCCGAAGCGTAATCTCCGGCACTTTCTGGCGCATAATTTCCGATGAAAACCGAACCTGCATTTTGGATTCCGTTGATGAAAAAGTCATCATTTTTAGCACAAATTATAAAATGTTCTGGCGCATATTCGTTGATTAGTTCCAACGCAATTTCATCGGTTTCAACCAAAATTAATTTGGAATTAGCAATCGCTTTTTGGGCAATTTCAAAACGTGGCAATACTTTAATTTGTTTTTCAATTTCAACAGAAACAGTATCGATAATTTGTTGCGAAGTGGAAACTAAAATCACTTGGCTATCGCTTCCGTGTTCAGCTTGGCTTAATAAATCTGCTGCGACAAAACTTGCATTTGCCGAATCATCTGCGAAAACCAAAAGTTCTGATGGTCCAGCTGGCATATCGATCGCAACTCCAAATTTTGTGGCAAATTGCTTGGCAACCGTCACGAATTGGTTTCCGGGGCCAAATATTTTATACACTTTGTCAATCGTTTCTGTTCCAAAAGTCATTGCGGCAATCGCCTGAATTCCTCCGATCTTTAAAATTTTGGTTACACCACACAATGATGCTGCATACAAAATAGCTGGATTTATTTGCCCAGATTTATCAGGCGGCGAACACAACGTGATTTCTTGACAACCGGCAATTTTTGCAGGGATCGCAAGCATTAAAACTGTCGAAAAAAGTGGCGCCGATCCGCCAGGAATGTACAAGCCTATTTTTTGGATTGCTCTTTTTTCTTTCCAGCAGAAAACGCCCTTTGTAGTTTCTACTTCAATTTTTTCTGTTTTTTGAGCTCCGTGAAAACGTTCGATATTTGATTTGGCCAAACTAATTGCACTTTTTAATTCACTCGGAATTTGGGCAATCGCTTCAGCTATTTCTTCCTTGGAAACTTCAAAAGATTTCAGATTTACGCCATCAAATAAATTGCTGTATTTTGAAACCGCAACATTGCCTTTTATTTGTATCTCCTTGAAAATGGAAGCCACAGTTTGTTCGATATCTTCATAAGAATTCGTTGGTCTTTTTACTAAATCTTGCCACGTTTTTTTGTCTGGATTTTTGATGCTTTTCATTGTATTTCTTTAAAATTATAAAACCATTTTTTCAATTGGGCAAACCAGAATTCCTTCGGCACCAGCTTCTTTTAATTGGTCGATTACTTCCCAAAATTGATCTTCATTTATGACCGAATGCAGACTGCTCCAGCCTTTTTCAGCCAATGGCATTACCGTGGGACTTTTTAAAACAGGAAGTATTTTGCTAATACTTTCTATCTTTTCATTGGGAACATTCATTAAGATATATTTCGAATTCCGAGCTTTTAAAACCGATTGAATTCGGAATTGGAGCTTGTTTAAAATCAATTGATTTTCTGCAGTAATTTGGTCGGAAACGGCAAGAACGGCTTCACTTTTTAAAATGACTGCGACTTCTTTCAGATTGTTTTTAAACAAAGTGCTTCCGCTGGAAACGATGTCAACGATGGCATCTGAAAGGCCGATATTTGGCGCAATTTCTACTGAACCAGAAATCTGGTGCAATTCGACGTTGATATTTTTTGATTGGAAAAAGTCTAAAACTGTTTTGGGATAAGAAGTCGCGATTCGCATTCCTTCCAAATCTTCCAAAGTTGAAAAAGGAAACGTCTTTGGAACAGCAACCGAAACTTTGCATTTTGAAAAACCTAATTTTTCGATGATTTTAATGTCGTTGCCTTTCTCTACTAAAAGATTGTCGCCAACGATGGCGATGTCCACGACGCCGTCAATAAGATATTGCGGAATGTCTGCATTGCGAAGAAATAAAACTTCAAGAGGAAAATTTGAAGCTTGCGCTTTCAGTTGCTCGTTTCCGTTTTCTATGGAAATGCCACAGTCTTTCAGGATTTTCAGGCTTTCTTCGTTGAGTCTTCCTGATTTTTGGATTGCTAATTTTAAGGTGCTCATTTTTTTGAGATTATGAATGAGTACACCAAATTTTTACAAATAAAAAACCCGTTTGATGTACTCAAACGGGTTTTAGAATATGATGAATTACTTACATACCATTAACACTTCGCTTGAGCGGAGAAATGGATATGATGATGTAATTGATTTGTAAACATGATTTTTATTTGAAGCAAAAGTAGGATAAAATTGTATATCGATACTAATTTTTTGAATAGATTAACATAGCCTCTTTGAAAAGCAAATTTTATTTTAATAGATAAATTCAATTATTCCGTTCAATAGATTGGTTGTTTAAACATCTAAGCTTCCATCACGAAAGCCGTTTAAAATTTTTCGCATGTAAAACAATCGCTCTTTTTCAGAATAGTTATAGATGTAAAAAGCTTGCTGCACAATTTCAAAATTCAACACATTTCTTTGACCGCATGTGTACCCGTAGTGATACATTTCTTCAGTCATATTCTTGGGACGAGTCATCAAAACTTGTTTCAGTTTTTCAAATTTCATTATACTTTACTAATAGATTTATATCGATTCAAATTGACGCTAAGAATAAAACGCAACGGCTGAGCAATTATCAATTCGATTTTATAGCGCATCGGCACGATAATTTGCTGCAATTTCTAAATTTGCTAAAAAACTACCTTTATATATTTTGCACATCACGTTACATGATTTTAGCAATGAATGTAGATTAATAGTGAATTTTTGACCTGATAGAGTTTTACGAAGCGAATGTAAGTTGTCAAAATATGAGCGACGAAATGTTTAATAATGCAAGACAATTTTGCAATAAAACTCCTCGATTTGCGTTATTTTTGTGGGATATATGAAAAAGCAGGAATACGCAATCGTTGATATTGAAACTACCGGAGGTAACGCGCGCAACAGCCGTACGACTGAGATTGCAATTATAATTCATGACGGATATAACGTTTTAGATAGATGGGAATCTCTTGTAAATCCGAAACAAAATATTCCATCATATATCACTGCGCTTACCGGAATAAGTGACGAAACTGTATCGGGAGCACCTATATTTGAGGATATCGCCAAGACAGTTTTTGAGTTTTTAGATAACAAGATATTTGTTGCTCACAACGTCAACTTTGACTACTCTTTCATTCGACATGAGCTTTTAGCCGCCGGTTTTGAATGGAGCGCGCGAAAACTTTGCACAGTCAGAGCAACGCGGAAAATTAAACCGGGTCTGAGTTCGTACAGTCTTGGGAATCTCTGTCAATCACTATCAATTAATGTGAAAAACCGTCACCGTGCGGGAGGAGATGCCGACGCAACTGCGCTGCTTTTCTCAAAGCTTGTAGAGTGGGATTTAGATGGCGCTTTGCAAAAAATGGTTAAGAAAACAGCTCAGGATCAACAGCTTCCGCCAAATTTACCTCCACAAGATTTTGAACGATTGCCGAACTGCGCTGGCGTTTATTATTTCCATGATTCAACCGGCAAAACAATTTATATTGGAAAAGCAATTAATCTTAAAAAACGGGTCGCCTCTCATTTTTCTGGAAATAATACCTCGCCACAGCGCCAAAATTTTCTTAGAGATATTTGCAGTATTTCGTTTGAAGAATGCGCAACAGAACTGATGGCTTTGCTTCTTGAATGTTCGGAAATACAGAAACTTTGGCCAACATACAATCGAGCTCTTAAAAGATTTGAATCTAAATTTGGTCTTTACCATTATGAAGCTAGAAATGGTTATCGGTATCTGGCTGTAGGGAAACTTTCAAAATTTCAGTCGTGCGTACAGGAATTTAATCGCGAAATAGAAGCTATGGAAATGCTACGACTTTTATCAAAAGAATTTGAAATAGATACCAGATTTTGCAGTTTTGGGAAACCGATCGCGGGAGACTTTATTCCGCAACTTTTTGATGCTGCGCTTCCAGATATGCGTGCACACAATGAAAAAGTGGAGATGGCAATTCAAAAAATTAGTTGCAACAGACCAACATTTGCCATAATTGATGCAGGAAGAAATCCTCAAGAAAAAAGTTGCATTTGGGTTGAGAATGGGAGGTTTTTTGGAATGGGCTATATCTCGACTGACACTGTGATTTCTGATCTGATGGAGTTTAAAGAATTTGTTTCTCCTTACAAAAGCAATCATTATATCATGCAACTGATTAGCAGTTTTGTTGCAAAACATCCTCAAAAAGTCAGAAACATTTCCGTCTTATAAAATTAAATTTTTTTGTTTAACAGTGAATAATTTGGAGATCGTAACCAGTTAAAAAATAAAACCTGCAAATTGCAGGCTTTACTTTTTAATTAAGTTATTCAAAACAACTTTTAAAGCTCTGAATTATCAATAATTGGATTTTTATCTTTTAAAATTGGCACATAAATAATGTCGTTCGCTGACCAGTCAGAATACACGATTCCATCATCAGTAACATAGCCAATTCTTGTCGTGCGGTTCACTTTTTTCTTGCCAGAAACCTGTGTTATTACTATTTTTAGCGTCTTTGAATTATGTTTTGAAACATTTATTTTATGTGACGCAAAATCACCTTTTTTATAGTCAAATCCTTCGCCATTGTCATAATAAATCATGCCTTCCGCTTTTCCTTTTTTGGTTGGATTAATCAAATATGTAATTTTCTCGCTGTTATACGCTGCCGTACTTTGAATGACTTCACCAATTGGAATTACGGCACCCGACTTGATGTATAAATTGGCCTGGTATTTATCATCATTTGTCGTTTCAAGTTTAAATTTGTTCCAATTTCCTTTTGGCAGATTTGGGTTTTCAGCCCATCTTGGAATCACCAATAAATTTTTACCTAAAAGAAAAGCTTGTTCTTCGTTTCGCAAATTCTTGTCTGCAATATCATCGAAGAAAAGTGGCCTCATCATTGGCATTCCTGTTTCTGAAGCTTCCTTCAGCAACGTATAAAAATAAGGCATCAACTGATATCTTCGGTTGATTGCCGTGCGCGAAACGTTTTCAATTTCTGTTCCAAAAGCCCAAGGTTCCTGGTCAACCGAACCTGCAACGGAGTGATTTCTGGCAATTGGATAATACGCCCCAAGAGCCATCCAATGCCCTAACAATTCTGGCGTGCAATTTCCCAAGAATCCTCCAATATCCGGACCAGAAATTGGCTGACCTGATAGTCCCAAAGTCAAAGACATGGGAATCGACAATTTTAAATGGTCCCAGCTTGAAACGTTATCGCCTGTCCAAGTTGCAGCATATTTTTGTCCACCAAGAAAATTAGACCTCGACAGGATAAATGGTCGTTTTTCTGGATTTGCTTTTGCAATGCCTTCCCTACTCGCCTTTACCATTAAAAATCCATAAATGTTGTGATATCTGAGGTGTGAATCAGCAGGTAATCCGCCACCTCCAGCGTGTAAATTTGTTTCGGGCATCGTTCCTCCCGGACCGTCAAAAACAGATGGTTCATTCATGTCGTTCCAAATTCCGTCAATACCCGTTGCCATAAAATCTTTGTACAGCGTTCCCCACCAAGCTCTTGTTTCAGGTCTTGTAAAATCTGGGAAAGACGTTACCGGAGGCCAGACTTTTCCCGTATATTCTTTTCCTTCGGAAGTTTTAACCCAATGATTTCCAGCCGTCCCTTGGTCGTAAACAAAATATCCTTTTTGTGTTTTTACGCCCGGGTCAATCATATAAACCGATTTAAAATTTTTGCTGTGTAAATAATCATTTAATTTCTTCGGATTTGGAAAACCTTTTGGGTCAAATGTAAAAACTTTAAATTCGTCCATGTAGTCAATGTCCATCCAAAGCACGTCGCACGGAATTTTTCTGGAACGAAATTCATCTGCAATAGTCATCACGCGACTTTCTGGAACATAGGAAAATCTGCTTTGCTGATAGCCAAGCGTCCAAAGTGCCGGAAGCTCCATTTTTCCGGTCAAATCAGCAAGCGTTTTCACCAACTCCTGCGGAGAGTTTCTTTCGATGACAATCACTCTAAATGCAGGTCCTTCGGAAGTAATTTTTATTGGATTTGAAATTTCAAAAGTCTGCTTCCACGTATTGTCGGCTATGATTCCAAAGGCGCTTCCATCTTCGCGAACGCCCATCAAATAAGGGTGCGATTGGTACAATCGTTTTCCATTATCTACCGAAAAAGCCCCGCTGTCACTGTTCCATAACGTGATATCCGTATCGTTTCGTTTTAGAGGTCCGGTTACTTCGCCATTTCCATAAAAGTCAATAGTTCCGTCGTATGGAATTTTAACCGTAGTTTTTCCGTTTTCGATGCTGAAAATTGGTTTGATTCTCCATTTTGAAGGAAGCTTTCCCTGATTGACAAAGTCTTTTTCAAAAATAATTGAAGGCAATGTTCCCGAAGCCTTAAAATTTGCTGGATAAAAAATAGCGATGTTTTCTCCGACCAAATTTGAAGTTTGGCACCAAGCTGTAATCGAACTTAATGTCAAGGCTGAAGTGATGAAGTACTTTTTTAAACTATTGTACATATTTTCTAATTTAAATTGATTTGGTTTTGAGAGCAAAAGCGCAGAATAGCAGATAAAAGGCGCACATCAGAATAATAATGATGCTTCCGGTCTGTGAACCGAAGCTGTCAGAGGCCATTCCCATCAAAAACGGCACGACCGCACCGCCAAAAATTCCTGTTATCATCAAGCCCGAAATTTCATTGGCCTTATCGGGATTTGATTTTAATGCCATCGAAAATAATATTGAAAATGTGTTGGCAATAGAAACCCCAATGATGGCGTAGATGGCAAAAATGCTCAATTTATCACTTGCAAAAAGTAGCGCTATCAATGCCAATATTGTGGTGACAGTTGTAATCTTAAAAATTAATTTAGGCGACAATTTAATCAGCAAAATAATTCCGATGAAAGCTCCAGCCGTGCGAAACGCAAAAAATACGCTCACGCCGTAACCAGCGCTGATGGAATCCAGATTCAGCCTTTCCATTAAAATTTTGGGTCCCGCCGTATTGATTCCGACATCAATTCCAACTAGAAAAACGATTCCTAAAAACAGAATTAAAATCGTTTTGTCTTTCAATAATCGAAATACGTCGTGAAACGAATTGGCTTTTTCAGGTTTAATTTCGCGTTCAATCGGCGTCATCGACATCCAGATGGTCAGCACTAAAGTGATGATTCCATAAATGGTAAAAATATGTTGCCAATTCCCGAACTGTCTTGTGGCAATATCCGCTAAAAACGGAGCGCAAAAAGATGAAATTGCTTTGATAAATTGGCCTGCCGTAATTCCCGAAAATAATTTTTCTCCCGAAATTATATTGCTCAGCAATGGATTTAACGAAACTTGCAACATGGTATTTGCAATTCCAAGCAAAGCAAAAGCTATCAAACACGTAGCAAAATTGTATTCAATCAATGGCAAAAACATAGCTATAACCGTAATGAAATTGCTAAACAAAACCGTTTTCTTTCGCCCAATATGGTTCATCAAAATGCCAGTGGGAATTGAGAAAAACAAAAACATCGTAAAAAGCGACACCGGAATCATGTTTGACATGGTGTCAGAAAGTCCGAAATCGGCCTTGACATTTGTTGAAGCAATTCCCACGACATCGCAAAATCCCATGACGAAAAACCCGAATAATATTGGCGCGATTCTAGCAATTTGGTTTTTATTTTTCATGACAATTACTTTTGAGATGCTATTATTTCGACCATTTTTCACTTGGTTTTGCATCCACTTTCATCTTGATTGTTCCTCCTTTGGCAATATCTTGAAGTGGAATTGAAAGTTTTTCCATGTCTTTTCCGTTCAATTTTGCTTCTTGCAGATACACGTTTGTTTTGCTGTTATTCGCCGTTTCAATCACAAATGGCTTTCGATTCAACGCTTTTGGTAGCGCAATCGTCACTTTGTCAAATAGCGGACTGCTAACCTGAAACGATGGATTGACATCCGTAAGACCTTTGACATCAAACAAACCGATGGACGACATCACGTACCACGCGCCCAACTGCCCTTGATCCTCGTCTTGACCATAACCGTAACCGTGAATTCCTTCGGTTCCATAAAATTCGTCACAAATAGCGTGTACCCATTTTTGAGTCAAATGAGGTTTTCCCGAGAAATTAAAAAGCCAAGAAATGTGAAGATTCGGTTGGTTTCCGTGATTGTAATAACCTGATAATCCAGCAAATGCATCGATTGTCTTTCCTCCGCCAAATATATTTTTTTGGGAAATTTCAAAGATTTTCTCCAATCTGTCATTGAAAACATCTTTGCCCAAAGTGGAAACTAATTCCTCAACTGCGTGCGGAACATAGAAAGTATATTGCCAAGCATTTCCTTCTTGGAAACCACGCCATGGCTGGGACGGGTCGAAATTGGCGACAAATTTTCCGTTGGCATCTTTTGGTCGGATGAACTTGGTTTCTTCATCGTACAATAATTTCCAGCCGTTCGACAATTTCATCAGTTTTTCATAATCTTGGGTTTTGTTCAATGCTTTTGCAAATTGAGCCACAGAATACGCGCTGAACGAATATTCCAATGTGTGCGATGCTGAAAATCCAGAACCAGCTTCTACGGTTTCAAAGCCAATGTCTTCAATCTGTGGCGAGTAACCGCACTCTACAAATTGCTTTACGTCTAATTTACCGGCGCCTGCAAGCCTGTCTTTCCACTCCAATTCATTTTTAAGTGAAGCTTCGTAGGCCAATTCTACATCAAAATTTCTGATGCCACTGTTGTATGCCGAGGCAATAGCAAGGCTCGTAAAGTTCGTGCCCACACCCGAAACATACTTGCTCGAAGCAATTCCGTCGCCGAGCCATCCTGCGTCCTTGTACACGAGCAACTGCGCCTGAACCCAGTCTGCATAATATTCTGGATACGCCAAAGCCCATAGTTGCGTCAAGTTCCAAAAACCACCCCAAATTGCATCGGTATTGTAATAATGATATTGTGGCTGTCTTTTGCCATCTAAAGGAATTTGGCCCACTTTTCCGTTGTTCATCGGATAAGCGCCGTTTACATCGCTTCCAAGACCTCTTCCTAAAAGCGCGTGGTACAAACCTGTGTAAAATTTAACTTTGTCATCCTCATTTTTTCCTTCGACTTTAATTCTTCCCAAATAATCATTCCATGTTGAGAGGCTATTTTTTTTAGCTTGAGCAAAATCTAAATTTTTCGCTTCGGTTTCAAGATTTAGACGCGCATTGGCCACAGACGTGAACGACAAACCGACTTTTATGGTAATTTCCTCATTTTCTTTGGTATCAAAAATCAGATAAGCTCCAGCACCTTCTCCCGAAATTTCTTTTTTGCCCGCTAGATTTTCCGTTTTATTAAAAACTCCAAAACTGTTTGGCTTTTTGTCTAAAACCGCTGAGAAATACATGGCCACTTCCGCTCCAGCTTGGTATTTTTTCACGTATTCTGGCATTGTAATCACGTAACCTTCAATGCGTCCGTCTTCGGTGATGGTTACTTTTGAGTCTTTCACCTGCCCGCTTTCACCCTGTCTGTTTCCAATATCAAAAATGATGTTCGACTGTTTTGATTTTGGAAACGTATATTTTTGAAAACCAACTCTTTTGGTTGCCGTAAGCTCTGCCTTTACGTTGTAATCCTTCAAAAGAACCGAATAATAACCGGAAGTAGCGTATTCGTCTTTTCGGTCAAATCTGGAGCGGTAACCTTCATCTGGATTTTCAAGTCGGCCTGGCTTTAACTGCAAATTTCCCACCGAAGGTGCAATAACAATTCCTCCAATCTGAAATTCATGCAGGCACGCAAACCCTTCGATAGAGGTATCCCTTTCGTCATAGCCTGTCGCTTCCCAACCTTTTAAATTTCCCAAATGCGCATTAGTCGAAGGACTTAATTTGGCAAGGCCAAAAGGCATGGACGCTGGCGTGTAAAAAAACCAACGGCTGTGTGCGGTTCCAATATTTGGGTCGACATAATCTGACAAATTTTTTCTGCTTTTTTGAGCAAATCCATCCATCGATGCAAAAACGATGGCAATTACAAGAATTGCTTTAAGTTTATTTTTCATATTATAACATTTAAATTTTCAATGGTTTATAATTATTTAATTCATCTTACGCTTTAAATCTAACATACGCTTTTATTGTCGCACATTCTTCATCATCATTTTCATCGCTTGGCCTAATTGTATATTCTTTTACGATAGCGGGAACGATAAATGTTTCGGCATAATTCACCTCAAATGGCTTAAAACTATTGGTCGGGCTTTCAACGATAATTTTTTTGCCTTGCACAAGATTTAAGACGTTTACGCTGTCGCCAGTTTGATGCACGACTGGTTTGGTGAACCAATGTCTTCGGGTTTCGATAAATTGCGTTTTGTGCAATCCCGTTCTTTCTTCGCGCCAGCCATCGCCTTGGGCAATTTGTTCCACCTGACCCACCAAATTATTTTCGCAATATGTTGTGTCTTTGTTCCAATCTATCACTTCTCTTCCACGTTCGATATTTATTGCACGCGGTTTTCCATCGAGGCCCATTCGTCCCCAATCGTATAATTTAAATGTAAAAATGTAAGGTGTCGCGCTGATTTCAAGAACCATGCTATTGGCTCCTGAACAGTGAATCGTACCATTTGGAATTAAAAAATGGTCGTGTTTTTTCGCCGGAAACACATTGACAAATTTTTCTGCATCAAAGCTGTTTCCTGTTTTTTGGGATTCCTTTAATTCATTTATAAGTTCTTCGCTGTCACAATTGGTTTTTAATCCTAACAAGACTGTGGCATCTGATTTCGCATCCAAAATGTAATAACTTTCATCTTGTGTGTAATTCATCCCAAAGTTCTCGCGGATGTATTGCGTGGTCGGATGCACCTGAAGGCTCAAGTTTCCGCCGGACATGGTGTCTAAAAAATCAAATCTGATTGGAAATTCCTTTCCAAATCTTGATTCTACGGGCGCGCCAAGCAATTCCTTGCTTTTGTAAAAGACCAGATTTATACTTGGAATTTCGATGATTTCTCCGGAAACTTCCAATAACAGACTATTTTCTTCGAGAACACCGTCAAAAGACCATGCGAAATTGGCTTTTGATTTATCTAAATCCAGATGCTCTTTCATCCACTGTCCGCCCCAAGGTCCTGGGTCGAAATAAGGAACGACACGAAACGGACTCTGAACCAAATCGTTCAAACCGTTGCGCAATGTTTCTGCAGCAATCATTTTTGGGTCTCCTTTTTTATTGGAATCTAGCCAAAAATCAGCCTTGTCAAATAACTTTTGCTTTAATTTATCGCAGACACGCCAATCCACAAAATAGCCTCGTTTGTATTGAATCGATGGCGATTCTTGGGTGTTTTTTAGACCCAAATTATTCGTTTCATGAGCTCGTTGACGTTGCTGAATTTCCCAGCGCGCCATATCAGCATAAATCAAACAGTCGCACTCCTGCGCAATTATCGAAGATGCATGACCATAAACAATTGTAAGTCCAGTTGATTTTTTTATGGTATTTCTTAGCTTCGCAACCTTCTCATTATGTAAAAAATCTTGAAAATCTAGTCTAGTGATAAATCCGAAAATAGCATCGTCAGTGACATCAGGATACGTTAATTTCAAGATTTCGTCTTCTGATTTAAAAGCATCTTCCGAAAAAATGAAAGTGTCTGGATTCAATTTTTTAAAACCTTGAATTAGTTCTGCGTGATCGACGCCTTGGTAACATTCAACAACGAGTGTAAAGTTCTGTTTTTTAGCACGTTTTATTTTGTTACTTAAATAATTGATTACAGCATCCCAACCGGTATTGGCTTTGCCAGAAATTGAAAAATAAGGAGTTTTGTTGTATGTGCTCATTTCAAATTGTTTGTGGTAGTTAGTTATTTTGTTTGGAGACTTTCGGACAGCTCTTCAAGCGTTCGACCTTTTGTTTCAGGCATTTTGACGAAAACCCAAATCAGTTGTAGCACCATCATTGCGCAAAAAATCCCGAAGACCATTGTTGCGCCGATTTCACTAAATAAAAACGGGACGAATGACGGAATTAGTGCGGCCAAAATCCAATGAACCGATGTGCCAAAGGCTGTTCCGGTTGCTCTTAATTTGTTTGGAAATAATTCTGAAATGAAAACCCAGATGACCGAACCTTGACCGATGGCGTGCGATGCTATAAATAAGAAGAAAAACAGCGGAACCGCCATTCCTTTCCATTCATTAGAAAAAGCCAAAATGACCAAACCCAACGAAATGATGTAGCCCAAAGAACCAATATACATGAGGGTTTTTCGCCCAAATCTATCAATCATATAAATTCCGATTATCGTAAAAATCAAGTTTACTATTCCAATGCCAATACTGCTGAAAAAGGAAGCTGATTTCTCAAGTCCTGCCAATTCAAAGATTCGCGGTGCATAATATAAAAACGCGTTTATCCCTGAAAATTGATTAAAAAAAGCGATAAAAAACGCCAAAAGTAATGGCTTTCTGTATTTTTTTGAGAAAATGGATTCTGAAAAGGTCGTTTCAGTTTTCTCGTTTTCCATGGCATTAATTTCCGAATTCGCTTCTTCTTCAGTTGCAATCTTTTTAAAAATAATCAATGCTTTCTGTGGGTCTTTTTTATATTCAAAAATCCAACGCGGACTTTCGGGAATTCCAAAAACTAAAATTGTGTATAAAAGTGCTGGAATCGCTTGAACACCTAGCATCCATCGCCACGCATTTTCACCAATGTCTTGTAAAAAATAGTTGGAAACGAAGGCCAGAAGGATTCCAAAAACGATATTAAACTGGTACATCGCAACTAATTTTCCGCGGTCTTTTGCAGGTGCAATTTCAGAAACATAAGTTGGAGCAACAATTGTTGACGTCCCAATGCCTATTCCTCCTAGAAATCTAAAGATTGAAAACACGACGGAATCATTCGTAAAAGCAGTTCCAATTGCAGAGAGAAAAAATAAAATCCCGATAAAGATTAAAGTCTTTTTTCTTCCAAAGGTATTGGTCGGATAAGCTCCAAAAATAGCTCCAATAACTGTTCCCCAAAGCGCGGAGGACATTACCACCAAGCCGTGATATAAATCTGACGTTCCCCACAATTGCTGCAATTGCTTGTCTGCCCCAGAAATCACAACGGTGTCAAAACCGAATAACAGTCCCGCGAGCGCGACAACAATTGACCAATAAATGATTTTTTTATTTTTCATTTCTCTATCTTATTCTTTATTAAAATAATTACTAAATCGATTTAGTAACTTGGTCAAAAAAATTTAAAACGTCCCTATCTTTAGCAACGTTTTAAATCTATTATCTCTTTCTTAAATGCGCATTATCGACGATTCTCTAACCTTTAATTCTGCATTTAAAATAATATTTTCAGAGGTTTCCCTGACATCTTTTTGTTTCAATAACTTGAGCATCACTTCCATTAGCTTATTTCCAATTTCCTCTAATGGCTGATATACCGCGGTAATTGTTGGGCTATAAATCTTAAATAGTTCGTTATCATCAAAAGTTACAATTCCCATTTTGTGTACCAAGTTTCGATCTATCTCTATAAACGCCTCAAGACCAGACTGTGTCAAATAATTTGTTGAAAAGAAAACGGCGTCAACGTCGTTATTTTTTTCAATAAACGCTCTGATAATCGATTGTGACTTCCCGTCACTTGCTTCTCGATACGGAATTTTTAAAACGTGCGATTTTAAATTGTGTCCCAAAACCGCGGATTCATAACCCTCTAATCGGTTTTGCATTTGCATTTGTTCGGAATCAGTCGTTATAAAAGCAATGTTTTTGTAATTATTGCTGATAAGATGATTCGTGGCATCAAATGTTGCTTGATGATTGTCAATAACCACACTATTGCACTTTAAATCAGCGAAATACCTGTCTAAAAGAACGATTGGATGATTTTCTTCAACCAGTTCAGCAATTTTACTTTTAATTCCGGGTGAAGGAACTATTATAAATCCGTCAACCTGCCTATTTTTAAATAAATCAATCAGTTCGAGTGACTTAGTATCTTGATTTTCATTGCTACAAAAAATTACTTTGTAACCTTTTTCGTAAGCAATATCTTCAATAATTCTGGCTAATTTAGAAAAGAAATGATTGGAAATATCTTCGACCATAAAAACCAAAATTTTCGATTTTCCTGTTCTCAGGCTCTGCGCGATTTGGTTTGGCCTATAATCAACCAATTTTGCATAATCTAAAACTTTTTGCGTCAGAATTTTTGAAATATGTTTTTCCTTCGCTTTGCCATTTAAAACAAAAGAAACTGTTGTTACTGAGACATTTAGATGCTCTGCAATATTTTTTATAGAAACAGTTTTTTTTCTCATTGATGATATTGAAATTTAAATCATCTCCACTAAATTCGAGATAATCCTGACAAAAGTACTAAATATCAATCCAGTTGTTGATTAAACCTTACTAAATTACAACTATGAACGCAAAATTTTAATCGGCACTAATTTATTTTCAAGTTATAAGCTTGAATGTTTTAAATGCTCTTTGTTCCAAAACATTTCATTAAACATAAAACCAGTGCCCACTATGCTTGATTCTTCGGTATTTTCTAATACAATAAAATCGATTTCAAAGTTTCGTTCTTTCCAAATTTCTTTAATTAATGGCAGAAATTGTTCGTGACATTTTGCTATATTTCCGCCTAAAACCAAAGCTTCTGCCTCAAATTTTTCGAGATGAGGATGCAAAAATTCGCTAAGGTTTGTTGCAAATTCAGCAAAAACTTTCTTAGAAAAAGCATCATTAATCGAGGCGATTTCCTTAACTCCGTCAGTGACTTTACCGCCACTGTATTGCTCGTATTTTTTTATGAACCATCTGGTTGAAAAAAAGTCATCTGCAATTGAATCTTGAAACTTTTTGTCCCAAAGACAGCCATCTTTTGGTATATTTTCTCCCGTCGACAAAGGCACAATTTTATCTAAAAACGAAGCTCCAAAGCCAGTTCCCAATGTGATTGCCACCACTTTTTCAGTTTTCTTGTCTAAACCGTTGACAAAAATGCTTCCGATTCCAAATGCTGATGCATCATTTAAAAATTTGAAACGTATGTTTTCTGCGTTGAGATATCTTGAAAATTCTTCTGGAATCGATACGTCGAACAATGCTTCGAACTTGTCATTTCCCGAAAACATTGCGCGTCCGGTTTCATATTCAAACGGACCTGGCATTGAAAAAGCAATCTCAATAGAATCCTGTTTTTCAATTTTTTCAATTGTTTTATTGATTACTTCAGCCCACTTTGAAAAAATTATTTCTTTCGACGCTTTATTATCAACAGCTCCACTGAAGTAAGTACCTTCTGTTATTTTAAAACTGTCATAATCAACAACAGCGCTACTGATATGACTTCCTCCTACATCAACACCAATTATGAATGCCATCTTTTTATTTTTATTCTTAGTTAAAATTGTAATTCTAAACTAGTTTTGCCAGTTTAGAATTACAATATATTTTATTCACTCGTTTGTTGTTATTTCGCTGTCACTAATTCAATTTTTCCACCATTTTTGAAAAGGTCGTGCGAGATAAAATAACCTTTGCTTTTCTTGCCGTTTACTCTAATTTCTTTTAGATTTCGTCCACCTTTTGGATTAGTAATGGTCATTTTTTTTCCAGAATTTACGGTCCAGCTTACTTCTTCAAAAATTGGAATAGTGACAATATATTCGGGGTCAGCGGGTGACAACGGATATAATCCCAGCGCGCCAAATACATACCATGAAGACATTTCGCCAGCGTCGTCCATGCCAGACATTGCCAATTTTTCTGGGCCAATTCCATACATTGTAGCTAAAATTTCATCAATTCTTTGTTGAGATTTTTCGGGTTTGTTTACAAAATAGTACGAAAAAGGTGCTTCGTGAGCAGGCTGATTTCCGTGGCAATATTGACCGATAAATCCTGAAATATTCCAAGCAATATACTCTGGATTCCAAGGTTTTGTAAACAATTCATCCAATTTTGCTTCAAATGGTTTTGGTCCTCCATAAAGTGCTACAAGTCCGTTCATGTCATGTGGCGCAAAAAAAGAAACGTTCCATGCATTTGCTTCGCGATACATGTATTCATAATATGGAAACTCTGGATTGAATGGCGTTATCCAAGAACCGTCTGCTAGTTTTCCTCTCATGAATTTAGTTGATTTGTCAAAAACGTTTGCATAATTTTTTGAGCGTTTTTTCAAATCGTTATAATGTTCTGTATCGTTCATTTCCTTCGCGAGTAGCGCTAGTGCGTGGTCGTCATACGCGTACTCAAGAGTTTTTGAAACGCCGGCACGCGCCTTTGTTTCCACTTGAGGATTTTTTATATCTGGGTCAGAAATAAAACCTTTTTCAATATATTCATCGATGTAAGGTCTTGTCCCTCCTTCTTTATAAGCGTTATTTAGCAATAGTTTGTATGCTTTTTTGATATCATAATCCTTAATTCCCCTTAAATAGGAACCTGCAATAAACGAAGCTGCGTGATCTCCGTGGAAAAATGTTGGAATAAAACCTTTTATCTCTCCTTCGTCAATAACAGAGTTGATAATGTCGTTCGTAACTTCTGGAGAAACGATGCTTAATAACACCAATTTATTTCGGTAATCATCCCAAAAAGACGGCATCGTATAGTACATGAAATTTTCTTTTCTTACCTTGTCCGCAACATCTGTGAACTGACCGTTAACGTCGCTACGCAAGGCTGGCCAAAGAAATGAGCGATATAACATGCTGTAAAACATGACATTTTGCTCTTTGCTTCCGCCCTTTACTCGTATTTTTGAAAGCAGATTTTCCCATGCATTGCTTCCTTCCTCAAAAACTTTTGAAAACGTTTTATTTTCTGCTTCGGTATTTAAATTTTGCTTCGCATTTTCTGAACTCACGAAAGATAATGCAATTTTAACTGTTACAGGGTTGTTGTCTCCATCTTTTATATTCACCAGCGTATAACCGTTGCTTTTTGCTAAATCTTTTGTATCCAATTTATCTATTGGACTGCTGAACGTGGCATAAAAGAAGACTTTCTCGCCGCCAGTTCTTTGAAAACCGCTGACAGCGTTGCTTCCTTCTTGCTTGATCTGCCAATCATCGACGTTATTATTGGCTTTGCCCAAATCAAAAAGTACTTTTCGCCCTTTATTATTTTTGAAAGTATATTCGTGAATACCGCAACGCAACGTTGAAGTCAATTTGACTTGGACATCGTAATCCTTCAGATACACTTCATAATAAGCCGGACTAGCTTTTTCTTGATCATGGCTGAACGACGATTTGAACGGAAACGATTTTCCTGCTGAAACCGGCAACAACGGAATGTGGCATAAATTCCAATGTCCTTTATTTGTGTGGGTAAAGCCTAAGATTTCGGTATCTTCATATTCATAACCCGCACCTGAACGGTACTTTGTCATCGGACTCAACTGCACCATCGCATTTGGAACCGACGATCCGGGAAAAACCAATCCAGCCCAAACGCGCATTCCAGCAGGCGGCGTGTAACCAATTATTTTTGTGTCTAATAAAGGGGCTGTTCCAATGAACGGATTAACCAAAGCAGTATATTTTCCGGTACTTAAGCCTCCACCGGTTTCTTGTGCGTTCGCTGTAAATGCGAAAAGCGACATTGATAACACGGCTACGGCAACATTTTTCTTGAATTGTAACATAATAAAAAATTAAGCTGTTTATTAAAGTTCCAATAGTTTTGGATTTTTTTGGTAGGTATCCCAAAGTAATTCGCCGAAGAGCGTGTTTGTCCAAGCGAACCATGATCTTGTGAAGTTTTTAGCGTCATCTTTATGAAATGATTCGTGCATAAAACCTGTTTTTCCGTGTGATGCTTTTAACATTCTAATACAATCTTTGATTTCTTTTTGGTCAGAAGTCGTGTAGGCTCTCATCACTAATGACATCGGCCAAATCATGTCCATACCCACGTGCGGTCCGCCAACCCCTTCGGCCACTTTTCCTTTGAAGAAAAACGGATTGTCTTCTGAAAGAATAAATCTTCGGGTATTTTGATAGATTGGGTCTTTAACATCGATTGCATCTAAATAAGGTAAACTCAGCAACGAAGGCACATTGGAGTCATCCATTAATAAATGTCCACCAAAACCGTCAACTTCAAATGCATAAATGTCTCCATATTTTGGATGTTTCACGATGCCGTGATTTTTGATTGCTTTTTCTACTTCGTCCGCAAGTGAACGTAAACCCTTTGCTTTGCTATTATTTTTTTTGATAGTTTCTAACATTTCAGCGGCCTGTCTTAAACTCACGACAATGAAAAAATTAGACGGAATTAAAAATGAAAATACCGTAGCGTCATCACTCGGCCTGAACGCCGAACACACCAAACCAACTGGTTTTACCGGATAACCATAACCTTTCAATGGCCTTGTGTCAGTTGCAAACTGCGTGGTTCTCTGGAACGTATATGGATTAGTTCCATCTTTTTGCTGCTGATCTTTGAAAACTTTTAAAGTCTCATCAATTGCTTTCACCCAATTTTCATCAAATGGAGTCGTATCGCCGGTGTTTTTCCAATAATTATAAGCCAAACGAATTGGGTAACAAAGTGAGTCAATTTCATATTTTCGTTCGTGAACGCCTGGTTTCATATCGGTTAAGTCGCTTGTCCACTCGCCTTTTTTATTTGCATCATCATAAAAAGCATTCGCGTAAGGATCTTTCAAAATATATTCGGTCTGCCTGTTAATTACCCCTGCAATCAGATTTTTCAATTTAGAATCTTTTCCGGTAAAAGCCATATAAGGCCATACTTGAGCAGAGCTATCTCGCAACCACATTGCATCAATATCTCCAGTAATTACATAAGTATCTGGCTTTCCATTTTTTTGTTTATACGTTACGGTGGTGTCTAGCGTGTTTGGAAAACAGTTGTTAAAAAGCCAACCTAATTCCTTGTCTTTTACATTTTTTTGAAATTCTGCAATCGTTTTTTCAATAACATCACTTTCAAAATTTCTTTTGCTTTTAGCAACTCTGACCGTTGGGAAATTTGCCATAACTGGAGTTCCCGCTATAATTTCGATAGGGTCAATTAATGTCAAACCGCCAAACATTGCTGTGTTTCTTAAAAATTTTCTTCTTTGCATTTCTTGTATATTTTTATTTGTAAAAATGTTTTTTTGGTTCGAATAAATTCTGTTCTGAATAGTTTTCGAACTACTTATTTATAGAATTGATTACGCTTTTATTGATTTGATTAACTTCTGAAAAATCCATTTTATCGACTTTGCGGTCGTATGTCATGAAGCCGTTCACTTCGCCTTCAACGTCTGTGGTTTGCGTATAAACTGCTGCAGAAAATCCAACTTTTGCCAGTTTTATCAAATCCTCGGCGTACTCTTTATATTTGGCAGTTGTTTCTAATTTATTTTTAAATTGGGTATAACCCCAATTTTTATCAGTTTGCCAAAGGTGACCTTCTACCGGTAATCCGATGCCTCCGTATTCGCCTAGAACCGTGATTCTTCTGGCATCGTACAACTTTAAATTTGGTCCTGGATAATGGTGAATATCGAGAATATCTCCTGTTTGAAAGTGATTTCCTCCGCTTGATGAGTTCACTAATCGACTTGGGTCATAGTTCTTTGTCCATTCTGTAATTTCAACAGTCTTGAATTGTCCCCAAGCTTCGTTAAAAGGTACCCAAACCACGATACTCGGATAAGAATAAAGTTCATCCATGATTTCTTTCCATTCTTTTTTGTAAGTCGCCTCTGATTCTGCGCTTCGTATTAATTCGTTTCCCGTAAAGTATTCGTGCATTTGCCAGATGGGCCCAGCATCGCCATTTGGCATATCTTGCCAAACAAGAAAACCCATTTTATCGCAATGCGTGTACCAGCGTGCCGGCTCTACTTTCACGTGCTTGCGAATCATGTTGAAGCCTAATTCTTTGGTCTTGATTAAGTCATATTTTAAGGCCTCGTCTGTGGGAGCTGTATATAATCCGTCAGGCCACCAACCCTGGTCCAGCGGGCCAAATTGAAAAATATCTTGATTGTTCAATTGCATTCTCACAATGCCGTCTGCATCTCGTTTTGAAGAAATTTTTCGCATGGCAAAGTAACTTTTCACATCGTCAACAGATTTTCCGTTACTTATTAGTCTTACTTTCAAATCATATAAAAACGGATTTTCTGGCGACCATAATTTTGGGTTTTCCAAAACAATTTCTGTAGCTTGCCCGGCGACTGATTTACCAGAAGCAATTGATTTTTGCCCGTCAAATATAGTTACTTCGATGATATCTCCTTCAGATGCACCATGAGTTTCTCCTAAGATAGAAATTGTTTTTTTATCAATATCTGGAGTTATTTTTAAGTATTCGATGTATTTTTTATTCACTGGCTCCAGCCAAACGGTTTGCCAAATTCCGGTCACGGGCGTGTACCAGATTGATTCTGGATTTTTCACCTGTTTGCCTCGCGGTTGCGTTCCATCGCTGGAAGGGTCCCAAACCTTTACGATCAGCTTTTGTGATTTGTTATTTAAAAACGGTGTGATATTAAAGCTAAAAGGTGCATATCCGCCGGTGTGAGTTCCTATTTTAATGTCGTTCAGCCATATTTCTGTCTTCCAGTCAACGGCTCCGAAGTGTAAGAGTATATCTTTGTTTTTCCAATTTTTATCAACTGAAAAAGTTGTTTCATACCAAAGTTCATTTTCTGTACCAACCGTTTTCATCACTCCAGAAAGGCTTGATTCTACGGCAAATGGCACTAATATTTTTCCGTCATAATTCGTTGGAATTACATTCCCAACTGGTTTGATGGCGTAATTCCACAATCCGTTAAGGTTTTTCCAACTTGAACGTTCCATGATAGGTCTGGGGTATTCTGGCAATGTATTTTGTGGATTGACTTCGGCAGCCCATTTTGTTTTAATTTTATCGCCTTGTGGCTTCCATTGTGCAAACGCAGCTAGATTGGCAAGTAAAAAAAGTATAATTAGCTTGTATTTCATCTTTGGGGAGTTTTTGTAGCGTTTTGAAAGTAAATTAATTTTGTTAAAAAAAAGCCTGCAGACTTCGCCTGCAGGCAATTCACTCAATTTACTAACTCAAATTATTCTAACAGATTTTCTTCATCTAATTTAGCAGCGGCTTCAATGAGCATAACACCACTAATTTGTGTTGTAAGATCAGTTGTACCAGAAGGAAGTGCGCTCCAATTTGGGCCTACAAACATAACTGGTCTTAAAATACCGCTCTGGTATAACGTTTGCGCATTGTATTTAAAAAAATTAACAAAGCTCTGTCTATCAGACGAATTTATGGCAGGCTGTTCGATCATTTCAGTAAAGTATCTCACAAAAATACCTTTAAACAGGCCGCCGTCACCTTGACCTTCATCCTTCAATAGACCGTTTGCAACTAGCTTGGGACTTGTCATTGACGATTTAGCGGATTTTACAGCGTCAGTCAAATAAACAGGATTATTTGTTACTTCGTATAGTCTTAATCCTGCGCCAATCCATGTTCCCATATTGTATGTAAATACCCAATCCTGATTAGTTACAGGTGCACCGTTAACCATTGAAATATTATCCCAAACGACTCCTGATACTGGGTCTACCAGATTATTTTTTTGCCAATTGTAAATTTTTATTGCCCAATCTAAATCTTCTTCGTCTTGATCAACTTCATATAACCTCATGGCTAATATTGCCGCTGGTGCATTCGAAACAGCATTTTTTTGAAACGGAGTATCTTGTTTCCAAGTAATTCCACCACCAAAAACATCATCGCTCCAACTGGTTTTAATTATAGTCCAAAGCAACTCTGCGACATCTTTATATTCGGGATCATTTGTAGCTTCATAAGCACGCATGCAAGAATTTCCTAGCCAAATCATATCGTCGTTGAAAACGTTATTGTAGGTATTTCCGTTTTTTACTTTTATACCTTGAACCAAAGCTTTCATTTTTAATGGGTAGCTCTCGTCGCCAGTTCTTAAATAGCCATCGACCAACATGTCAAGCACATGAGCATTTGGCCAATAATTAAAAGTACTGTTGCCCGCATTGTCTTGCACAAAAGTGCCATTTGACCCCAAATAAGAATTGTAAGTCGCGTTTTGTAACGAATCTGCCGTTTCCGCCCATGTGTAATTAAATTCAGGACCGTTCGCACCGGGGTTTGTCAAGGGTATTGGGTCTTCACTGCACGAGGTGATTCCAAAACCCAATCCAGCTATGAATGTTAAAATTATGCTTTGGCGTATCGAAATAAATCTTTTCATATTTTTTATATTTATTACTTCTCTTGATACAAAAAATATCAAGAGAAGTTTTAATTATCTATAAAACAGTAAAACTGTGAGTGTATGCTGTTGTTGTAGCGCTGAAATCAATCAATGAATTCACGTTATGGTTGTCGACAGCTGTTGCGAACTTAAAGCAGTTTGACCATTGGTCACCGCTAACAGGAAGCATGTACCAAAATGCAGGAGGCACGTTTCCGTCAGGTCGATTGTTATCTGCATTTGAACTTCCAAACCATTCAAAAGCATCTGTACCATTTTGATTTACTGTAAATCTAAATTTGTAGCGTTCGTCTCTTCCCCACGTCTCTTGTTTAAATACGATTAATTTATTTTCTGCTTTCCAAGTACCTTTTCCTGCATAAACATATTCAAATGAAAATTGTGCGTTTGGCGCAAACCATAGCTCAATCTTTTTAATTTCTGTCATTGAAGTCGAACCATCGCTGAAATCAATTTTAATTCTGTAAATTTTATCATCTCCAGAATATGTTGTAGCTCCATTTTCTCTTAAGTCACCATCTTCGATATAAAAAATTTCTGGCGTTCCATTTCTTCTTGTAATGAATTGATAGTCACCTGCAGAAAGTTTAGTATAGATTTCAAAAGTACTTGGGCCGGTTTTCTTAAAAGCTACTGCATCGGTTTGAACAGTTCCACCTTCTGATCCTGTTCCAGCAATGAACAACTGATCTGGAACTGGGAAACCACCCGGTCTTTGTACCTCGATAATACCAGACACAGCAGATTTTTGCACGTTAATTCCTTTTGAACTATAAACGGTCCAGATTAACTTGCCAACGGCTTCGGTTTCGATTCCGGCAAGACCGGCAATTTTATTTAGATCTGTAAAAGAGATGTTTAAAGTTCTTTGAAATCCGTTGCCATCTGAAGGCATTACATAAACCGGACTGGAGAAATCGCCACCTTCGCGATCAAAAACTACATCATAAAGTACAACGCCGTTATCTTCAGCTTTGGCAGCTTCCCATTCAAAAACTGCGGAACTCTGAGCGCTTAAGTCAAAAAAGGTGTTGTCTGCTGGCGCGTATAGCGTATTAACCGCGCTTACATTTGTGTGGCTTAGCGTGTCGTCATCTGAACAACTCACTGCAAATACTGAAAATAGAATCAGTAAAATTTTTGGAAAATTATTTTTCATGTTATTTATTTTTATAAAGTTTGTTTTTAAAATTACCAACCCGGATTTTGAGAAAGGTTGCCATTAATCAAACGCTCATCTCTTGGGATTGGCCATAAATAATGTTTACCTGGATCAAAAACTCTTAAATTTACTCTCAAGTAACCGTTGTCAATTGAACTTGAACCAAATTTTGCTCCATGAACCCATCCGTTTAAAACGGTTTCGGCAATCTGCCACCTTCTGATGTCAAAGATTCGCAGACCTTCCATTGCAAATTCTGTACGTCTTTCATTTCTTAAGGCTTGACGAAGTCCGTCTTGAGATAATGAGCTGTCAAAATTTAACGCCGCTGGATCTGTAAAACCAGCACGTGTTCTTACCGCTCCAATTGTTGCGCTCCAAGATGATGCATCCATTTGACCTAATTCAATCTTTGCTTCAGCATTCATTAACAATACATCCGCGTAGCGAAATATCATTAAATTTAGTCCCGATTGCAACGATGTGTTGTGTTGTGGATCAAAATATTTTCTGGTGTAATATCCTGTTGAAGTTGATGATGAACCAGAAACATATTCGTCAGTAGGCTCTCCTGGAGATGTACCAGGTTTGATGTAAATTGTTCTAATTGTACCATCTTCTTCTTCCCAAGGATGTAAGTGATAAACCACTGTGGCCGTAAGTCTTGGGTCTCTTCCCACATAAGGATCATTTTCATTGTAGCCTGATCCAGCCTCATTAATTTTCTTTCCGTTCAACATTAAGTAACTGTCAACCAATTCTTGTGTTGGTGCCAAAGCATTTAATCTTGCTCCTACAGAAATTGGCGCCATATCAAAGAATTCTCCCCACATTCTAAATTGTGGAACATATTGCAGGCTTAAAATATCCTCGCTGTTGTATTCATTTTGAGGAAGGAAAATACCTTGATAAGAAGGAAATAGACTATATGTTCCATAAGTACCTGCCATGATATCGTCGGTAGTTTCGACCACCTCGCTCCATCGACTTTCGTATAGAAGAACTCTGGCTTTTAACGTCATCGCTGCCGCGGAAGTAATTTTTCCTCTTTCTGAAGCAGGATAACTTGCAGGTAAATCAACTACAGCATCATCTAATTCATTCAATATGAACTCGACAACTTCATCGTGTGATGTACGGCTAACAGTGCTCGCTTCGCCTAATGATGGGTCGCTTGTGATAAGTGGAATTGCGCCAAACCAAGTTGTTAATTGAAAATGCTGAAATGCTCTGATGAACTTTGCTTCTGCTTTCATTCTCGCAATAATTACTGGATCTGCTCCATTAATTCTGTCAATATTTTCCAGCAGCAAATTGCATGACTTTATACCTGCGTACCTATTATTCCACTCGTCTTTCATTCGTGGCAACGACGCATCATATAACCCTCCACCAACTGATGCAGCCCCTGCAATATCTCCTCTTGAATTGACAGCATTATCTGACAATGCCTCGTTGTAAAAGAAGTACTGGCTGTTCTGCATTTGAGAGTAAGCAGTATTCAACAAAGTTTGTGCTTTATCAACGCTTGTCCAATAATTTGAATCTGTAAATTGGTTTTCTGGTGCCAAGTCTAAGTCTTCGCAACTTATTGCAGAAAACAAAAGTAGAAAAGGCAACACTTTTAACTTTGTAACAAATTTATTTTTCATTTTCTATTTTATTAAAATGTAACATCTAAACCTAATCCATAATAAACTTGCGTTGGGTATGCTCTACCGCTGTTTGCGCCAGATGGTGTCATATTTCCGTTGAATTCAGATAATTCTGGATCTACAAATTTTACTTTTGATAATGTCAGTAAATTTTGTCCTGATACATACATTCTGAAACTTTTAATTCCGATGTCTTTTAACGCCATTTCTGGAAGAGTGTATCCTATTTGCACGTTTTTCAATCTTGCATAAGCGCCATCGTACAGGTACATATTTGAACCTCTTCTAAAGTTGTTTGTGTTTGAAGGCGTTCCATTGTTTGCTAAACGCGGATATCTGGCATCTGGATTTTGTGGCGTCCAGTAATCTAATTGGTGTGTGTACATTGTCATCCCATAGTTATAGTGAAAAGGTTCGACTAATTCTCCACGAATCATCATCGTTCTTTTCCCAACTCCTTGGACGAAAACGCTCAAGTCAATTCCTTTGTATTCAACATTATAAGTCGCTCCAAAAGTGTATCTTGGAAAAGGATTTCCGAAGACAAATTTATCGTTATCGTCAATTTTTCCATCTTGATTAAGATCCACATAACGGTTATCTCCTGGCAAAACGGTTACTCCAACAGGCACTGCCGCGCCTTGGATTTCATCCATATTTTGAAAATATCCATCTGTTAATAATCCTACGTAAGAATTAAATGGTAATCCTTCGCGAAGTAACACTTGAAGTTCTTCGACGCCTGTAAGTCTTTCTTGCCCGTTAAAATCAAGCACCTTATTTTTTGAATCTCCAAATGTTAGCGTTAGATTATGGTTAAATGATTCACCCGTATGTCTGTAAGTTGCAGTAATTTCCCAACCTCTATTTCCAACTTTTCCTGCATTAAAATCTGGCAGACCGGTTCCATAAACTCCAGGTACTTGAGGCGGAACAAGGATATCAGAAGTCACCTTATCAAAGAAGTCAAACGATAATCCAAGGGCTCCTTTAAAAAAATCCATGTCTAGACCAACATTAAAAGTAGCGGCTTTTTCCCATTGAATATCTGGATTTGCAAAATTGAAACCAGTTCCGCTTACACCTGTGTTATTGTAGCCATAAGCATTTTGGAATGTGAAATAGGTTGTCTGAAATTGATAGTTACCCACGTTTTGATTCCCTAGAATACCATAAGAAGAACGTATTTTTATATTTCCAACATTATCTTTGTATGACTCCATGAAGTTCTCCTTGGTAAGTGCATATCCCACTGTTGCTGATGGAAAAAATCCCCAACGTCTTTCTTTGTTAAATTTTGAAGATCCGTCGTACCTAAAGCTGAACTCTGCAAAATATTTGCTGTCATAATCATAGGTTACACGACCAAATAGTGAGTTTAAGCTATTTTGAGACGAGCTTCCGTTTGAATTATAAGAGTTTTCGCCAATTACAGTCTCGCTTGTTGGTGTTCCTAAATCTGGATCGGTGAACTTTTTAAAAATTCCGATTCCTCGATCAGAATGGTTCTCGTTTGAAACCCCAATAAGACCGCCGACAGCATGTTTTCCAAACAATTTATTGTAATCGAGCATCAATTGCAAGTTTAAATCTAAGCTCTTGCGACTTTCATCATTTGTATCTCTATCAGCGCCATACACTCCTTGTGGAAAAAATTGCACCTCTTTCACACGCGTGAATAATGTATTTGACCATAAACGACCACCAAAAATACCTTTGATTTTTAAGTCGTCAGTTAATTTATATTCTCCGTTCAATGCTCCAAAAAGATCGTCATTGTCATATCTTCTGAAGCCTCCTTGTTCTAAAATTCCCAATGAGTTGAACTGCTGTAATACATCATTTGTTAAATAATTCCCGTCTCCGTCCACCTGTGTGTAGTATAATGGAACTCTAAACGCATCTGCCATTAAATTTCCTGTGCTAGCTGAATGATCGGTAATTCGTTGTTTTGAGTATGCAAGAGTTGAAGTCAATCTGAATCTTTCAAAATCATTTACAAGATTAAGTCTGTAGTTATAACGTCTCATTCCTTTTTCTGGACCCACAAACGTACTTCTTTGGTCTAAGTATCCTACCGAAACCAAATAAGTTGAGTTTTCACTTCCGCCAGAAATAGATAAATTATAATTTTCTTGTAAAGCGGGTTTCACTATTTCTTTAGCAAACCATTTTGTGTCTCCGTTTTCTCTAAAATTTGCAATTTGTTGAGATGAAAATACAGCATTGGTCTCACCAGAATTATAAGCAGCTTCGTTTCTCAACATTGCATTTTCATAACCATGAACTGGTTTTGTAAAATAATGTGGATTGTTAAAACCAACAAGAGATCCAAACTGCACTGTCATTGGCGATCTTTTATTTCCTCTTTTTGTGGTAACGAGAATAACTCCGTTACTTGCTCTTGATCCATAAATTGCCGCACTACCCGCGTCCTTTAACACCGAAACACTCTCAATGTCAGCCGGATTTAACGCGTTGATGTCACCACCAACTATTCCGTCAATTACCACTAGCGGGCTATTGTTACCCAGCGTGCTAATACCCCTGATATTAATATTTACGCCTGCTCCAGGTTCACCATTTGTTTGCTGAATCGTCAAACTTGGCGCTTTACCTTGCAGTGCTAACACGGTATTCGCGCTCGGGCGGTCTCTGAAAGCGTCGCTATTAACTTGATCGATTGAGCTGACTACTTTCGTTTTTTTCTGAGTTCCGTAGCCAATGACAACAACCTCTTCTAATTCTGACGCCGAATTCTCTAAAACAATTTTAAGATTTTGACCTACAATTGCACTTCTTTCAATGGTTTTCATTCCCACATAAGAAAAAACAATGACTGCTTGTGACGAGGAAACTGAAATTGAGAAATTTCCATCGAAATCAGTTTGCACGATATTGCTAACTCCTTTTTCAGATACCAAAACTCCTGGAAGCGGTAATCCTGTTTCATCCAACACAGTTCCATTTATCGTATTCGTTGAACCGTTTTGTGCATAACCGCTGCAAAAAAACAGTAACAATAAAATTGTTAGTCCCAGATTATTGAATCTTGGCAAAAACACCTTTATCTTACCTTTTCCCGGCGGTAAACTTTTTAAGTAATTTTTTGTTTTCATTGTGGATGGTTATTTTTTTGATACTTGGTTTGTCGACGTTACAAACTTACTAAAACGTTTTAGTAAAAAAAAATATAATTTTACTTATCATCAAATTATTACGAAAAAATTAATTTAAACGTAATTTATAAGACTTAAATTCGATAATAATTAACGATAATCTAGAATTGTTGACTTTTCATCAATTAAATTCGTATCAAATTAAAAGTGTGTTATCGAGAGGATTTGGGCTCGTTAAAAAGATTTCAATGGTAAGCCATATTAGGACGATTGTAGTTTTGTCTCACTATTATCTTCGGATATATTATTTTTCTGAAGCTTAAATTTAACTTTGAAATAATCTTGGCTACTTGAAAATTTTGTAGATCAGGACAGTATTTGGGTTCATTACAACATTTCCCATAATTAGTGTAGCATTTACCGGAATCGACATTTTTTTTGTGGTTCCAAAATTAATAATCACCGTAATACTTTCGCCTTCGAAGCTTCTGGTGTACAGAATCTGATTGTCCTTAAACTCCAACCTGTCGTATTTGCCATATTGCAAAACTTTCTCCTTATTTCGTAAAGCAATCAATTCTTTGTAGTTGTAAAATATCGAATTCTTATCCTTTTTTAAACCTACAACATTATTTTTTTTAAAATCGGGACTGACTTTTATCCACGATTTTTCGATTGAAAATCCGGCAAATTTGTTTGCATTCCATTGCATCGGACTGCGGGATTTGTCGCGGTTGTTTTTATTTCCTTCCAATAACGCTTCTTCCGGAGTTTTTCCTTTTTGTAAAGCTAATTGATAATGCGTTTTTCCTTGAATATCAGCTATTTCTTCAAAACTATCAGCAATGATGTTGTGCATCCCGATTTCTTCGCCATAATAAACAAACGGAACTCCTTTTGCCGTAAAAATCAATGTCGCTAATGCGGAAGCTTTTTCTGGGTTTCCTTCCGCCAATCTATTAATCATTCGAGGCATGTCGTGGCTTCCGAAGAAAAGCGTCGGGTAATTGCTCATCTCTTTTTCCATGCTTTGCAATTCATTGAAAATTCTTTGGGCTGAAAAAGTTGGAATACTTCCGAAGTTAAAATTAAAAACAACGTCCAATAATTCTTCCGATTGATATTGTTTCAATACTTCAATATTATCACTGCCAATTTCCCCAACGATAAAACGGTTTGGATAAGCATTTACAGTAGCTTTAATCATCTTCATTGCCTCTTTCACACCCGATTGGTCGATGTCGTATAAATGTTGTTGATTTCCATCCTTCATCGGATTATCGGCAAGAATTCCATCGGTAGTTAGAAAATTGATGACATCGAGACGAAAACCATCCACGCCAGCATCCAGCCAAAATTGAAGTATCTTTTGAACCTCATCAACGACTTTTGGATTCGACCAATTGAGGTCGGCCATCCTGACATCAAACTTGTGATAGTAATATTGATTGGTTGTAGTATCCAGTTCCCATGCCGTTCCGCCAAAAAAAGATTCCCAATTGTTGGGCTTGTCTTTCCAGATGTAATAATCGCGATACGGATTGTCTTTGGATTTTTTTGCTTCTTGGAACCACTTTGAATCGGTGGAAGTATGATTCAAAACCAAATCCATGATGACTTTGATGCCTCTTTCATGGGCTTCTTTTAAGAAAATATCAAAATCTTGCTTACTGCCATAAGTTGGGTCAATTTCATAATAATCAGCTACATCATAACCGTTGTCCACCTTTGGAGACTTCAAAAAAGGCGTCAACCAAATTCCTTTGATGCCCAAATCCTGCAGATAATCTAATTTACTGGTGATGCCTTTAAAATCGCCATAACCGTCGCCATTGCTATCGGCATAACTGGGCATGTAAATTTGATAAAAAACGGCTTCTTTCCACCATTTTTTTGAATTTTCGGCCTCTTGTGCCTTTGCGAAAAAACTAAAAATGAGACAGAAAGAAACCGCAGTATTTTTAAATAATCCAGTCAGAATATTTATTTTTTAGGTTGAATATTATAATCCACTACAATATCATTCACGAGCATCTTAGAATCTGAATGTGTTATTTTTCCTTTAACAGGCACCATTACGATAACTGCCGAAGTTTTTCCGTTCAATTTTATCTTGGACGAAGAAGAAACATTTTTCGCCAAGAATTTTCCCGAAACCGTATCGTATAAATCCACTTTTTTGCCTTTTTCGACACTTACGGTAACCGTCTTATTTTCGTTGTATGGATTGTAATACAAATAAGAAGGATAGGCTTCGTCGTTGAAGAAATCGGTTGCCAATAAATCCAATTGCAGGATTCCCTCGACATTTGTTTTCTTGATGATGCTTCCAAAAATCCCTACGTGTCCGCTTCCGTAAACACTCAATTGCGATTCCTTCGGATTTTTTCCTGGAACCCAGAGAGGCCCATCGCCTTGCGCAACTGGAGCTGGAATATTTTCATTTTCAGGATAAAGTGACTTTTTGATGATACCTTCGTAGGCAATCACATTCTTACCAGCGTGTGCCAATTCAGGAATGGTTTCGTGCTCGTCCGGCATGTGTTCCGGATAGAAGAATTTTGAAGCATTGGCAGCATTCAGCATCCATTTTCCGATGCCATTTGCATACGATTGATCGTAACGGACCATTGGCACCAAAGGCCAAGCGGCATCATAGGTATTCATCAAAAATCCGTATCCACCATTGTGAACCGTACTTCCTACTGTTCCCGAAATATCATATCCATTCCAATTTCCTACCAAGAATCCCCAGCCTTCACGGCAGATTGCAGTTCCGTCAAACGTCCAATCTAACATTTTAGCAGTGTCGTATGATTTTCCTTCTTCTGCATTAATTCTTGCTGACAGATAAGCACCAAACGGCATCAACAATTCATAGGTTGGGTTTATCGGCTGTGCTTCCAAAGCGGAAAGTGCCGAAAGTGCTCCTTTTAAATATTTTTTATCACCAAATTTTTTATAGGCAGAATACAGAATCCAAGCATGACCAGCAGCAGCATCGGGTTGAGCACAAATGTTATTTGTCATCGGTGTCATTTTCGCATAATCGAAGTACGAATAATTGTAATTTCCATTTAAAATAACATCGGCTTCATAGAATTTATCGGCTATTTTTCGGGCTATCTCTTCAAATCCTGGTTCGTTCGGATATAAATCATAAACGGCATAAAACAATAAATTTGGATAGACATCATACCACCAATCACGGCCGTATCCGCCACCTAACAAGGCAACTTCTGGACATGTATTGTTCATCATGATGTCCCAACCCGTTTCACTGTTGAAATAGTTTTTCAGCATTGCAACATAATTGCGATTGTCTTGATTTGTCTTGTCAATTCCAACCAAACTTGCACCTAAAGTTGCACCCATTGTGGCTAATGATTCGTGGAACATTCCTTTATTGGCTTCGCCTTGACGGACATCTCCCATGGCTGTATATAATCCGACAACATCCTGAGGATAATTTTTCTGACTTTTATCAATCCAAACCAATGGCCAGAATTCTCCTTTTGCATCGAAATCATAAACAGTAGCATCAAAATCTTTTGCAAGCTTGTTGTAATCGATGATTCCGAAAGGTTTTGGTACATCTGCCATCAAATCAACTCGTGGAATTGACTGTTGTTTTACCTGAGCTTCGGCAGGCAGATTTGTAAATAAAAAACAAATTATTGTGGCTTTAAAAAATGTATTCATGCGTAGGTTTTTAAGTTTATACGATATTTGCAGCAGTTTCTTCCAATGCTTTCACTTTAATATCTTCGTCTTCCTCAGGTTCCAATTTATTTCCTTGGGCAATAATTTTTTTGCTAATGAAAATGGAGCACAACTGCAAAAGTGCAATTATTCCGATGGCGTATCGCAAAGCAAAATCTTCTGAAATAACGTAATATAGAACCAAAAATGTTCCGGCTCCCAAAAGTCTTCCCAGATATAATCCTGCTTCATGGTTCAAAATATAAGTAAACTCGCCTCGTTTTTCGATTTTAGATACAATATCGATTACTTTCAATTGTATTGGAAAATAGGCCAAATCCATCAACGGTTTTGCTATCAAGAGCAACAATAAAAAGATGATGACACCTGTTTGATTGTATAAAAATCCGTTGAGGCAAGCTCCAACTGCAAACAGAATTAATCCAACAGAAAACGTCTTGACTCTATCCTCTGGTTTGGAAAAACGTCCAATAAAATAAATGATGATTGCGGCAAGAACAGCTCCAATAGATTGGGCTTTTCCTAGCGCTCCTTCTTCGCCCAAAAGCTTAAAAATTAGCATAGCTGGAGCAGTTACCAGAAATCCCTGTGCCAAACCTTTAAACATTGCCAAGGTCAATAATTTGTTCCAAAGTGGATGAAATTTAAAGAAGATGTATTTTTTTTGTACTGGATTTTCAAATTTCCCTCTGAAACATACGACAGATGCCATGATGGTAATTAAAAAAACAAGAGCTGTGATAACTAAATAGGCATTATGCTTATCGGTTTCGCCTGTCTTTGATTGAATAAACCATCCGATTGTGGCGGGAACAGCGATGGCGATTATGGTATAGATAAAAGTTTCTAAACCATAATAATAATTCCGGTTTTCATCATTGGTAATTGACAATGCGAGATAATCACGATTGGACCAATAAAGCCCAAATGACAAGCCCATTGTTATTCCTGCTATGGCAATTCCGGTTAGATCTAAAGTTTTGAGCGACATCATGATAATCATTGAAACGCCGCTTAACATCATCCCTGTGGAATAAAGTTTTCTTATATTAAAATGCTTCAAAAGGAAACCATTTAATAAAAAAGTAAGCGGAATTCCTGTATAAATCGCCAATTGATAGATAACAACTTTTGAAGTGTCATTTGAATTTCTCATAATGTACGCCGCAACAAAAATATCAATCACGGGTAAAACTAAGGCATATACCAAATTGGTTAACACCAAGATGCGAAAGTTATGTGTCTGACTTTTAAAATGGTCAACTTCTGACAGTAGTTTCTTTAACATTCGTTTTATTTTAAAAGTGAAATTATTTCATTGATTGAAAATTTTGCACCGCAAACAAATTCATCCGAAGCACCATAATAAATGGTAACTGTATCACCATCTGGCTCGACAATATGGCCATTAGTAAACACTACATTTCCGAAGAAACCGCTTAATTCATATTCGGTTGAAGGAACCATAACGGGTTCTTCAGTTCGTGCTAAAACTTTTGTGGGATCATTCAAATCCAATAAAAATGCACCTAGGCAATATTGATGATTTTGATTGGCTCCATGGTAAATTTCCAACCAACCTTTGTCGGTTTTAATGGGAGCCGCACCTGCACCAACACGTTTTGAATCCCATAACCCTTTTCGTGTTCTAACGATGCAATGATGATTTCCCCAATGGATTCCATCGGGAGAGGATGCAATCCAGATATAATTTCCACCGATATCCACACTACTTGGACGGTGCAAGGCATAAAAAAGTCCGTTTATTTTTTCTTCGAAAATCGCGCAATCTTTATTGTGAGCGGGAAGAATCATTCCGTGTTTTTCGAAATTTTTCCAATCGGTTGTAGTTCTCAAACCTACTCCTACTCCATTATCGGATACAGATGTAAATGTCAGGTAATATTTCCCTTCAATTAAAGCGACACGGCAGTCTTCAATACCAAAAGCTTCTAGAATACCTTCACCTACTAACGACGGATAATCTTCAGGCTCATAAAATTTAACTCCGTCATCGCTGCATAGTAATCTAAGATGTGATAATGTTGTTAAATAATCGGTTCCTTTATAATTAATAACCCTTGCATCTGTTGCGATCAATTCTGGATCATCTTTACTAATTTCGATGATGTCGATGCCTCCTGATTCTGTCAGAATTGGAAACGAAATAAAAGCGCTGTTTTGTTTTGGTCGTTCAGCAACTCGAACAATAAGCCACGTTTTTCCTTTAAATTGAAAAACGCCAGGATTGAGCAAA
>Ga0265780_10000095_pt1 | contig 138013 bp, 117 predicted proteins | sample P1T30metagenome_FD_192432 | JGI IMG/M metagenome (GOLD analysis project Ga0265780, IMG submission 192432) | Plant litter microbial communities from East Loma Ridge, Irvine, California - P1 T30 | ecosystem: Environmental > Terrestrial > Plant litter > Unclassified | place: USA: California...
AGGACCATCAGGCGCGACTCTCATCATGGCGCGAAGATAGCCTTGTCGACGCCGGATAGATTTAAGCAAGCCCATTCATCTCAGCGAAAATCAGCTTGCAAAACGGAGGGGGACCATAGATTTTTTGTCAGTGCCTCCGCGACAATCTCGGCCTTGAGACGCTCTTCGGCATACATCTTCTTCAGCCTCCGGTTCTCATCCTCGAGTTCCTTCATGCGTGCCATAAGCGACGCGTCCATCCCGCCGTACGTGGCGCGCCACTTATAGAACGTGGCGTTGCTGATGCCGTGCTCGCGGCACAGCTGGGTACAGGGCTGCCGGCTTCGGCTTGCTTAAGAATGGCGATGATCTGGCTGTCGGTAAAGCGGGACGTCTTCATGTAGAGCTTTCTGTTTTGAGTAGAAAATTCTACTTCTAAACGCGCTCTTTTTGTGGGGGGATTACCATGCGAGTGGCTTCTTCTTTTAGCAACTGCTGATGCTGACGCAACCGGTGCGCGACATCCCCGGCGCGCCGCCCGGCCACTACTGGGACGGCGGCATCATCGACTACAACCTGGCCTTGCCCTACGCCCGTCTGGCCCGCCAGGAGCCGGGCGCGATCGTGCTGTATCCGCATTTCAGCGAGCACATCGTGCCGGGCTGGCTGGACAAGGCGATGCCCTGGCGCCGGGCGGCGCGCGGACCGAATCGCGGCTGGCTGGACAACCTCCTGATCGTGGCCCCGAGCAGCGCATTCCTCGGCAGCCTGCCGCGCGGGAAACTGATCGACCGCAGCGATTTCAAGTTCCATGGCTTGAACCACGATGCCCGCATCCTGGCCTGGCGCCAGGCGATGGAAGAGGGGGCGCGCCTGCGCGACGCCTTCGCGGCCTTCGTCGACAAGCCGGATATTGGACAGATTCGTCCGCTATAAACGACGCCAGGGGGCGAAAGCAGGCGCTTTGGCGACGAGCGGAGGTACAATACGGGGTTTCGTAAATTCGACCCAGAAAGTTTCCACATGAGCCTCAAATGCGGCATCGTCGGCCTGCCCAACGTCGGCAAGTCCACCCTCTTCAACGCCCTGACCAAGGCCGGCATCCCGGCTGAAAACTACCCGTTCTGCACGATCGAGCCGAACGTCGGCGTGGTCGAAGTGCCGGATCCGCGCATGCAGGCGCTGGCCGACATCGTCAAGCCCGAGCGCATGGTCAACGCCATCGTCGAGTTCGTCGACATCGCCGGCCTGGTGGCGGGCGCATCGAAAGGCGAGGGCCTGGGCAACCAGTTCCTGTCGCACATCCGCGAAACCGACGCCATCGTCAACGTGGTGCGCTGCTTCGAAGACGACAACGTGATCCACGTCGCCGGCAAGGTCAGCCCGCTGGACGATATCGAAGTGATCCAGACCGAACTGGCACTGGCCGACATGGGCGCCGTCGAAAAGGCGATCCACCGCGAAAACAAGAAGGCGCGCTCGGGCGACAAGGACGCCGCCAAGCTGGTGGCCGTGTGCGAGCGCCTGATGCCGCACCTGAACGAAGGCCAGCCGGTGCGCACCGCCGGCCTCGATGCCGACGAGATGGCCCTGATCAAGACGCTGTGCCTGATCACGGCCAAGCCGGCCATGTTCGTGGCCAACGTGTCCGATACCGGCTTCACCAACAACCCGCTGCTGGACCAGTTGACCGCCTACGCGAAAGCGCAGAACGCGCCGATCGTCGCCATTTCGGCCGCCATCGAAGCGGAAATCGCCGACCTGGACGACGCCGACAAGGCTGCCTTCCTGGGTGACATGGGCATGGAAGAGCCAGGCCTGGACCGCTTGATCCGCGCCGCCTACAAGCTGCTCGGCCTGCAGACCTATTTCACGGCCGGCGTGAAGGAAGTGCGCGCCTGGACCATCCGTGTCGGCGACACCGCCCCGCAGGCGGCCGGCGTGATCCACACCGACTTCGAACGCGGCTTCATTCGCGCGCAGACGATTTCGTATGACGACTACATCGCGTACAAGGGCGAGGCTGGCGCCAAGGAAGCGGGCAAGATGCGCGCCGAAGGCAAGGAATACGTGGTCAAGGATGGGGATGTGTTGAACTTCCTGTTCAACGTCTGACCCTCTTCAGTCCTTCTTTCGCAAGGACGATACCGCTGCCGGCGCACCCGCGCGCCGGCAAGGTTCCAGCAGTATCTGACCTGCCCCCAATCGCGTTCCCATTTCTTGCGCCATGCGAATGGCAGCGTGCAGTGCGCGCACGGCTTGGTGGGCAGCCCGGATTTTTGCGCATCTTCATCCCCGACATGCTATCGCCCTCGCATGACCGCGGGCGCTGCCTGCGCCGGCCGCCTTCGTCATGAAGTTGACATATGTGTGTACTAAGCTCCTCCGGATTCCGCGCCCGCAAGCGCGGCCTTTTGAATCGATTCCTGGAGCTTTGACGAATGAACGCAATTACCGACGTGTCCCGCCGCCGCTTGCTGCGCCTTCTGGGCGCCACCCCGATGCTGCCGATCGGCGCCGGCAGCGTGGCCGCCATGCTGGCCGGCTGCGGCGGCAGCGATGACGGCCCGGACAGCACCACCCCTGTTCAGACCACGCCGACCACGACACTGTCCAGCGTGTCGTTCAACGCGATGCCGGCGCCGTCGATGGCCGACGCCGCGGCCATGGCCAGGACCACGGTCGCATCGACCATGACCGTCAACTTCAGCGACAGCAGCAAGCTCGATTTCAAGCTGTCCTATCAACCCTTCTTCATCACCGGCGATGCGGTCCCGAACGGCAGCGGCGGCACCATCGTCGCCGGCGGCTACTACGACATCAACAACAAGCCGATCGTCGACGCCACCGTGGCCGGCAAGGAACGCCAGTTCTTCTCGGATTCGCCGGACGGCACCTCGCTGCTGACCGTGCCGAACGCCAGCGTGAGCGGCGTGAAGGGCAACACCGTGTTCGCCGTGGTGCAGTTCGAGTACACCACCTGGGCCCAGGACGGCAAGACCGACATGTACGGCAAGCTGCCGTCGCCAATCGCCGTGCTGACCCTGGACCAGGACAAGACCAATGGCAAGCTGACCCTGGTGAAGTACCACAACGTCGACACCTCCAGCGTCAACGGCCTGTGGATCACCTGCGGCGCCAGCCTGTCGCCGTGGGGCACCCACCTGTCGAGCGAGGAGTACGAGCCGAACGCCTTCACCGCCGCCACCGACGCCCAGTTCAAGGGCTTCAGCAAGAGCCTGTACGGCGACGAGACCACAGCCAACCCGTACAACTACGGCCACCTGCCGGAAATCACCGTCAACGCCGACGGCACGGCCAGCATCAAGAAGCACTATTGCATGGGCCGCATCTCGCACGAGCTGGTGCAGGTGATGGGCGACAACCGCACGGTCCTGATGGGCGACGACGCCACCAACAGCGGCTACTTCGTGTTCGTGGCAGACAAGGAGAAAGACCTGTCCGCCGGCACGCTGTACGTGGCCAAGGTCGGCGCCGGCTTCTCGCTGGACCCGGCCGCCGCCGCGGCGCCGCTCACCTGGATCAAGCTCGGCTCGGCCACCAGCGCCGAAATCCGTTCGCTGGCCGCGTCGATCAAGCCGACCGACATCATGGACGTCAAGTCGACCGACCCGCAGGACACGACGTACACCAAGGTCGCCGCCAACGGCCGCACCGAGTGGCTCAAGCTGAAGCCGGGCATGGAAAAGGCGGCCGCCTTCCTGGAAACCCACCGCTACGCCGCCCTGGTCGGCGCCTCGATGGGCTTCACCAAGATGGAAGGCACCACCGTCAACCTGAAGGACAAGGTTGCCTACTCGGCGCTGGCCAACTGCAACGGCTCGATGATCGCCGGTAATGCGCTGAACGTGCCTGGCAACGGCATCTCGATCCCGAAGGCGCTGACCGCCGGTGCCGTGATGGCGCTGAACCTGAAGGGTGGCCAGAAGGACACCCAGGGCAATGCCATCAACAGCGAATGGATGCCGGTCGATACCAAGGCGCTGCTGATCGGCGAAGACATCAACGCCGACGCACTGGGCAACACTGCCAATCCGGACAAGATCGCCAGTCCGGACAACATCAAGTTCTCGGAAAAGATGCGCACCCTGTTCATCGGCGAGGACAGCGGCAACCACGTCAACAACTTCCTGTGGGCCTACAACATCGACAGCAAGCAGTTGACGCGCATCCTGTCGACCCCGGCCGGCGCCGAATCGACCGGCCTGCATGCGGTCGACGACATCAACGGCTGGACCTACATCATGAGCAACTTCCAGCACCCGGGCGACTGGGGTGGCATCCATGCTGGCATCAAGGCGACGCTGGATCCGCTGGTCAAGGCCAACTACAAGGACAAGTTCGGTGCGGCGGTGGGGTATCTGACTGCGGACCTGAGTCAGTTCAAGTTGGCCAAGGCGTAAGTTTTACCCGATGGTTCACGTGTGTTGAACGCGTGGACGGGGAACCCGTCCACCCTACCCGTAACGCCAGCATCGCGGGTAGGGTGGACAGCTCTGCTGTCCACGCGTTCAGCCCACGCTGCTCTGATGGCGCAGTTTAAAACAGTGTGGCAAATTCTCGCGCGGCGGCGTATGGCTCCTGCACCCCATACACACTGCTGATCGCCGCCACCATATCGGCCCCCAGCTCCACCAGCGGCCGCGCATTCTCCACCGTCATCCCGCCGATGACCACCACCGGTACCCGCAACACCCCCTTCGCCCGCGTCACGATCGCCAACGGCGTGCTCACCTCGTACACCTTCACGCGCGACGGATAGAAGCCGCCGAAGGCCACATAGCTGGCCCCGGCCGCCTGCGCCGCCTCGGCCAGGTCGAACTGCCCGTAGCACGACGCGCCGACGATCTTGCCAGGCCCCAGCGCAGCGCGCACGGCCACCACCGGCGCGTCCAGGCCGCCGACGTGCAGGCCATCCGCGTCCAGCCGCGTGCACAGGTCCAGGTGGTCGTTGATCACCAGCGGCCGATTGCGATGGCGGCACAGGGCGAGCAGGGCGGCCGCCTGTTCTTCGCGCAGCGCATCGGACGCCGTCTTGTTGCGGTACTGGACCAGCGCCGCGCCGCCCTCCAGCGCCTGGCGCGTGGCGTCCAGCAGCCGGTCCGTGTCTTCCCGGTCGGGTGTGACCAGATAAAGTCCTCGCATGGCTTGCTCCTCTCAATATTGAATGCGGCGCGGAATGCGCTGGCCCGGCGCGATCACGTAGGAATCGGCCAGGGCCTGGTTGCAGTAGCGCTGGGCGCTTTCCAGGGCCTGCGGCATGGTGTCGCCCAGCGCCAGCCGGGCCGCGAGGCTGGACGCCAGCGTGCAGCCGCTGCCGTGGAACTCGCCGGGCAGGCGCGGCCAGCGCCACTCATGTGTTACATCATGGGGGCCCTCGGCGCTGGTCCAGCGGTTGAGCACTTCGTCACCCTCGCCGTGGCCGCCCGTCACCAGCATATGCGGGCACGCCGTCGCGCCGATGGCCGCGGCTTCCGGCCCGTTAGGCACCAGCACGGTCGCCACGGCCAGCAGCGGTGCCAGCGCCGCCAAAGCATCGCCGCGCGCCAGCGGATCGCCGCGCCCACTCGCCAGCACCGGGTCGAGTACCAGCGGCAGGGCGGGATCGCCCGCGCGCAGGGCCAGCACGATGTCGGCGATGGCTTGCGCGTTGGCGAGGCTGCCCGGAATGCCGACCTTCACGGCGCGGATCGGCATGCGCGCGGCCAGCAGCATGGCCTGGCGTGTCAGCAGGGCAGAATCGACGGCGGCCACTTCGTGCACGCGCTCGTTGTCCTGCACGGTCAGCGCGGTGACGACCGACAGCGCATGCGCGCCCTGGGCGCCGATCGCCTCGATGTCGGCCTGGATGCCGGCCCCGCCCGACGGGTCGAGGCCGGCGAAGACCAGCACGCAGGGCCGGACGGCCTCGCTCATGCCACCCGTCCCGCCATCGGCGACGAGGGCGAGGCCGCGAAGCGCCGCGCCATGCGTCCCGCGAGATACGCTTCGCGCCCGGCTTCCACGGCGAGGCGCATCGCGCGCGCCATGCGCACCGGATCCTGCGCCAGCGCGATGGCGCTGTTCATCAGCACACCGTCGCAGCCCAGCTCCATGGCGACGGCCGCGTCCGACGCGGTGCCGACGCCGGCATCGACCAGCACCGGCACGCGCGCCTGCTCGATGATCAGGGACAGGTTCCAAGGGTTGAGGATGCCCATGCCGGAACCGATCAGCGATGCCAGCGGCATCACCGCAACGCAGCCGATTTCCTCCAGCATTTTCGCCTGGATCGGATCGTCGCTGCAGTAGACCATGACGTCGAAGCCGTCGCGCACCAGGGTCTCGGCGGCGCGCAGGGTTTCCGGCATGTTGGGGAAGAGGGTCTTGTCGTCGCCCAGCACTTCGAGCTTCACCAGCTTGTGGCCGCCGAGCAGTTCGCGCGCCAGCTGCAGCGTGTACACGGCGTCCCTGGCGGTGTAGCAGCCGGCGGTGTTGGGCAGGATGGTATAGCGCGATGGCGGTACCACGTCCAGCAGGTTGGGCGCGTTCGGGTCCTGGCCGATGTTCACGCGGCGGATCGCCACGGTGATGATTTCCGCTTCGGCCGCCTCGGTGGCGTCGCGCGTCTGCTCGAGGTCGCGGTATTTTCCGCTGCCGACCAGCAGGCGGGAGCGGTACTGCTTGCCGGCGATGGTCAGCGGCCGGTCTTCGCGTGTTGCGTCGTTCATATTGGATAGTCTCCGGATAAGGATTCAGCCGCCGCCGATGGCGCGCACCACGTCGACCTTGTCGCGCGGCGCCAGCAAGGTCGCGGCCCAGCGTTCGCGCGGCACCACGCTGCGGTTCACGGCCAGCGCGAGCGCCTGTCCGGCGAGGCCGAGCGAGGCCACCAGCTCGTGCAGGCTGGCGCCCTCGGGCAGCGCGTGGGCGGCGCCGTTCAACTCAATTTCAATGCTCGTCTCCAGCATGTCAGGCCTTCTGGTACAGCTCGGCGCCGCTGCGCATGAACTCGACCGCCTTCACCTGCATGCCCCGGGCCGCGTAGTCGCGCACCTCCTGGGTGATCTTCATCGAGCAGAAGTGCGGCCCGCACATCGAGCAGAAGTGGGCGACCTTGCTGGATTCCTTGGGCAGGGTCTCGTCGTGGAAGGCCTTGGCCTTGTCCGGATCGAGGCCGATGTTGAACTGGTCTTCCCAGCGGAATTCGAAGCGCGCCTTCGACAAGGCGTTGTCGCGGATCTGGGCGCCCGGATGGCCCTTGGCCAGGTCGGCCGCATGCGCCGCGATCTTGTACGTGATGATGCCGTCCTTGACGTCGTCCTTGTCCGGCAGGCCGAGGTGCTCCTTGGGCGTCACGTAGCACAGCATGGCGGTGCCGTACCAGCCGATGTTGGCGGCGCCGATGCCGGAAGTGATGTGGTCGTAGCCGGGTGCGATGTCGGTGGTCAGCGGGCCCAGGGTGTAGAAGGGCGCTTCGTGGCACTGCTCCAGCTGCAGGTCCATGTTTTCCTTGATCAGGTGCAGCGGCACGTGGCCGGGCCCTTCGATCATGGTCTGCACGTCGTGCTTCCACGCGATCTGCGTGAGTTCGCCCAGGGTGCGCAGTTCGGCCAGCTGGGCTTCGTCGTTGGCGTCGTAGATCGAGCCGGGACGCAGGCCGTCGCCCAGGCTGAAGGCGACGTCGTAGGCCTTCATGATTTCGCAGATCTCTTCGAAGCGCGTGTACAGGAAGGATTCCTTGTGGTGGGCCAGGCACCACTTGGCCATGATCGAGCCGCCGCGCGAGACGATACCGGTGAGGCGGTTGGCGGTCATCGGCACGAAGGGCAGGCGCACGCCGGCGTGGATGGTGAAATAGTCGACGCCTTGCTCCGCCTGTTCGATCAGGGTGTCGCGGTAGATCTCCCAGGTCAGGTCTTCGGCCTTGCCGTTCACCTTTTCCAGCGCCTGGTAGAGGGGGACTGTCCCGATCGGGACCGGGCTGTTACGCAGGATCCATTCGCGCGTCTCGTGGATATGCTTGCCGGTGGAGAGGTCCATCACGGTGTCGCCGCCCCAGCGGATGGCCCATGTCATCTTCTCGACTTCTTCGCCGATCGACGAGGTGACGGCCGAGTTGCCGATGTTGGCGTTGATCTTCACCAGGAAGTTGCGGCCGATGATCATCGGCTCGGATTCCGGGTGGTTGATGTTGGCCGGCAGGATGGCGCGGCCGCGGGCGATCTCGTCGCGCACGAATTCCGGCGTGATCTCGGGCGGGATGCTGGCGCCGAAGGACTGGCCGGCGTGCTGGCGCCCGATCAGCTGGGCCATGCGCTGACCGGTGGGGCCGGCCGCCGCCAGTGTGGCCAGGTATTCCTGGCGCCGCAGGTTTTCGCGGATGGCGACGAATTCCATCTCCGGCGTGACGATCCCCTGGCGCGCGTAATGCATCTGGGTGACGTTGCGGCCGCCGGCGGCCACGCGCGGCTTGCGCTGCAGGTCGAAGCGCAGTTCGGCCAGCGCCGGGTCGTTCAGGCGTGCCTTGCCATAGCTGGAGGTGGGGCCGGGCAGCTCGACGGTGTCGCCGCGTTCGGCAATCCAGCCGGCGCGCAGGGCACCGAGGCCGGATCGGATATCGATGCGGGCGGCGGGGTCGGTGTAGGGACCGGAGGTGTCGTAGACCCACAGCGGCGGGTTCGGTTCGTGGCCGAAGGATGCCGGGGTATCGGATTGATGGATCTCGCGCATCGGCACGCGGATGTCGGGGCGGCTGCCCGTGACGTAGGCCTTGTGCGAATTGGGCAAGGGCGCAACGGCGGCTGCATCGACCGTGGCGCTGGTGGAGAGGAATTTCGGATCGGCGTTCAAGTGCACTCCTTTGGTCACTGAAGGGAGGCATCAAAACCGTCGCGAGCGGCAGCAGTGTTGGAGGAGAAGCGCAGCTGTACGAGCAGTACAGCGAGCATCGCAATCCGACAATGCAACGCGCAGCAGGTTTTGGTGCCTCCCGGGGGATCGGCGATCCAGCGTGAGGAGTGCGGAGCATGCGTGCTGGCCGGGACGGCGCGTGTGCACGCGGACTCTGTAGCTTCCCTTCGCTGGCATTATCCAGATCAGGTTCAGAGGGTATTTCTCACCCGCGCGGTTGATGGCGCAGGACCCCTAGCGTTGTTGTCGCCACAAGATGGCGACGAGCGGAGTGTACGTGGGTTTTCCGGAGTTGGCAACGAGCGCCATGCGATACTATGCCGCATGCCTACGCTCACCCAACTCCTCCTCTACCCGATCAAATCCTGCGCCGGCATGGCCGTCCCGGCCGCCACGCTGCTCGAATCCGGCCTGGCAGCGCAGGGCGTGCACGACCGCGAATGGATGCTGGTGACGCCGGACGGCCAGTTCCTGACCCAGCGCGAATATCCGCGCATGGCCCTGGTCCAGCCGCGCCCGGAAGGCGATGTCTTGCGCGTGGGCATGCCCGGCCAGCCGGACCTGGCGCTGCCGCTGGCATGGCTGGACAATGAACAAGCGCGCCAGGTCCGCGTCTGGGACGACCTGGTCGACGCCGCCGATTGCGGCGATGCGGCCGCCGCCTGGTTCAGCGCAGCGCTGGCCACGTCCTGCCGCCTGGTGCGCTTCCGCCGCGGGGTCGTGCGCCCGACCAGCGTCAAGTGGACCGGCGGCCTTGCCTCGCAGACGCGCTTCGCCGACGGCTACCCGCTGCTGCTGATCGGCGGGGCGTCGCTGGAAGACTTGAACACGCGCCTGCATGCCGCCGGACGGGCGCCGCTGCCCATGGACCGCTTCCGTCCCAACCTGGTGGTGGACGGCCTGGAAGCCTTCGAAGAGGATTACCTCGAGGCGCTGCACGACGACGAGCTTGCGATCCGGCCGGTGAAGCCCTGCGGGCGCTGCCCGATCCCCTCGGTCGACCAGGCCACCGGCATCCCCGGCCCGGACCCGCTCGACATCCTGCAGACCTACCGTGCCAACGCGCGCATGGAAGGCGCCATCTGCATCGGCATGAATTGCATCGTGGTGCGCGGCGCCGGCAGCGAACTGCGCGTTGGCCAGGTGCTGGATGCCGAACTGGCCTTTTGACGCCCGCATGCCGAGGGTGAAACGTCCGCTGGTGATTGTGCTGCATGGCGTCGGCCGCACGCCGGCCGACATGGCGCCGCTGGGCGAGCGGATCGCCGCCGCCATGCCGGGTGCCGAGGTCGTCGCGCCGCCGGCCGCCTTGCCGTGCGACCGTGGCGGACCAGGCTTCCAGTGGTTCTCGGTCGATGGCATCACCGAAGAAAACCGTCCCGCCCGCATCGCGGGGGCACGCGGCGCTTTCATCGACGCTATCCGCACCCTGCAGCGGGTCCACGGCAGCGGCCCCGCGGACACGGTGCTGGTGGGTTTTTCGCAAGGTGCGATCATGGCGCTGGCCGCCTGCACGGACGCCTTCCTGGCGCGCCAGGTGGTCGCCATCGCCGGCCGCTTCGCGCCGCTGCCCGGTCGCTGGGAACTGCGCACGCGAGTCGCGCTGGTGCACGGCACGATGGATGGCACGGTGCCGGCCGATCACAGCCGCCGCGCCGCGGCCCGCCTGGCCGACCTCGGCGCGGACCTCACCCTGGACCTGGTGCCGCGCGCCCTGCACATGCTGTCCCCTGCAATCATGGAGAGCGCAATCAATGCGCTGGTAAAACCGCCGCATCCGGCATTCAACTGACCTTCCGACAACGCTTACGCGGCCACTGCGCATTTTTGGTTTCCCAAGGCGGCTGAGTTAGCGTAATGTTAGAGCTTATTGCTGAAGGGGAACGATCAATGCATGAGCGTGGCGCGAGTGTGCGCGAATTAATTGCCGAGAACGAGGCTTTGCGCCGGCAACTCGCCAGCCTGATCGACCAGGCCGAGAGCAACCACGTCATCATGATGCGGCACCAGGCCTTCGACCTCGACCTGGTGGGCGCGGCCAGCTTCCAGGAGCTGGTCGGCACCATCTTCCGCCAGCTGCCGGTCGTCTCCAGCCTCGACATCGTGACCCTGTCGCTGGTCGACAGCGGTGCCGACATCTACACCGTGATGCACAAGCTGGGCGTGGATTTCGAGGCGCTGCCGCACCTGCTGTTCCACGAACACGGGGAGGGACTGGGCTTCGCACTGTCGGACGATACGCTGCCCAAGCCGCGCCTCGGCCTGTACAACCCGGCCATCCACAACATGGCGTTTCCGCAGCCGCCGGAACGGCTGGCCAGCGTCGCGCTGGTGCCGCTGCTGCGCAACAAGCGCCTGATCGGCAGCCTGAACCTGGGCAGCCGCGATCCGAGCCGCTTCACACCCATCCTCGGCACCGACTTCGTCGAGCACATGGGGTCCATCATCGCGATCTGCCTCGAGAACGTGATCAGCAACGAGATGCTGAAGTACATCGGCCTGACCGATGCGCTGACCGGCGTCTACAACCGGCGCTACATGGACCGGCGTCTGGTCGAGGAAATCGCGCGCGCCCGGCGCCAGGGCTACCGGCTGTCGTGCATGTACATCGACGTCGACCATTTCAAGCAGGTCAACGATACCCACGGCCACCAGTCCGGCGACGACGTGCTGCGCGAAGTCGCCGGCCGCATCAAGGCCGAGCTGCGCATCTCGGATGCGCTGGGTCGTTTCGGCGGCGAGGAATTCGTTGTGCTCCTCATCGATGCCGACCTGGAAAGCGCCAGCATGGTGGCCCAGCGCATCCGCGCCAGCGTGGCCGACCAGCCCTTCGTGGTGGCGGCAGGGGCGATGCTGTCGGTATCGGTCTCGATCGGCGTGGCGACGCTGGACGATTTCGAGCGCGACCATGCGATCGAGGGCGTGGCGCAGCAGCTGGTGGCGCAGGCGGATCAGGCGTTATACGAAGCCAAAGAAAATGGCAGGAACCAGGTGGTAGGGTGGGCACCCCGTGCCCACGCGGAAGTAAGCGAGATGTGAACTTTACACGTGGGCACAGGGTGCCCACCCTACCTTAGCAAGCGTCCCTCAGCGCGGGCGACGGCCGATCCGGTCCCGCGCAACACCACCACATCCCCCGCGCGCAACTCGGTATCCAGCCCCGGCTCGATGCGCTCTTGCCCGCGCCTTACCGCCGTCACTTCGGCCCCGACCTCGTCCAGCTGCAGCTCGGCGATGCAGCGCCCGACGGCGCCGGCGTCATCCTTCAGCGTCACCGAATGCAAACGCACCCAGCTGTGCTCCAGATCGTCCGACACGTCGCCGCTGCCGTGGAAGAAACCCCGCAGCGAGGCATAGCGCTCGTCGCGCGCGGCCTGCACCCGGTGCACCACGCGCCGCAGCGGCACGCCCATCACGACCAGCGCGTGCGAAGCCAGCATCAGGCTCGATTCCAGCGCTTCCGGCACCACCTCGGTGGCGCCGGCTTTTTTAAGCACCTCGAGTTCGGTGTCGTCGTGGGCACGCACGATCACCGGCAGCCGGGGCGCCAGTTCGTGCACCAGGTGCAGCACCTTGAGTGCCAGGCGGGTGTCGGCAAAGGTGATCACCAGCGCGCTGGCGCGGTTGATGCCGGCCGCGATCAGCGCTTCCCTGCGCGCGCAATCGCCATAGGAGACGTTGATGCCGGCGGTACGCGCTTCCTGCACCCGTTCGGGGTCGAGGTCGAGCGCATACCAGGGCAGCTTTTCTTCCGACAGCAGCGTCGCCAGGCTCTGGCCGCTGCGCCCGAAGCCGGCGATGATCACGTGCTTCTGCGTGGCCATCGTGCGGCTCGCGAGTTGCGTCAGCTGCAGCGATTGCAGCATCCATTCGTTGCTGGCCACCTTCATCGCGATCTTGTCCATGTTGGCGATGACGAAGGGCGCCGCCAGCATCGAGATCACCATCGAAGCCAGCACCAGCTGGATCAGGAAGGGATCGATCAGCTTCGAGCCCGAGGCCAGGTTCAGGAGCACGAAACCGAATTCACCGGCCTGCGCCAGCGCCAGGCCGGTGCGCATGGCCACGCCATCCGATGACCCGAAGGCCTTGGCCAGCAGCGCGATCAGGCCGAATTTCAGCAGCACCGGCAGCACCAGCAAGAGCAGCACGACGTACCAGTTCTGCAGCACCACGTGCAGGTCGAGCAGCATGCCGATGGTGATGAAGAAGAGGCCGAGCAGCACGTCGCGGAAGGGCTTGATGTCTTCTTCCACCTGATGCTTGTACTGGGTCTCGGAGATCAGCATGCCGGCGACAAAGGCGCCCAGCGCCATCGACAGGCCCGCGTGTTCCGTGATCCAGGCCGCGCCCAGCGTTACCAGCAGCAGGTTCAGCATGAACAGTTCCTGCGAGCGGCGCTTGACCACGACCGTGAACCAGCTGCGCATCAGCTTCTGGCCGAAGAACAGCAGCAGCGCCAGCACGGCGGCAGCCTTGACGGCGGCCCAGGCCAGGGTCATGGCCAGTTCCTCGGCCGGTTTGGCCAGCGAGGGAATCAGGATCAGCAGCGGCACCACGGCCAGGTCCTGGAACAGCAGGATGCCGATGATGCGCCGTCCATGTTCGCTCTCCAGCTCCAGGCGCTCGGTCAGGAGTTTGGAGACGATGGCGGTGGAGGACATGGCCAGTGCGCCGCCCAGGGCCAGCGCCGCCTGCCAGCCGATTTTGATCGGCAGCGGCAGATATTGCAGCGCCAGCGCGCCCAGCACCGTCACCAGGATCGTCAGCGTCACCTGGGCCAGGCCGAGCCCGAACACGATGCGCCGCATCGCCCGCAACTGGGCCAGCGAAAATTCCAGGCCGATCGAGAACATCAGGAACACCACGCCGAATTCGGCCAGGCCCTGGGTGGTGGGTCCGTTGTCGGCAAGTTGGAGGGCATTCGGCCCGATCAGGACGCCCACCGCCAGGTAACCCAGCATCGGCGGCAGGTGCAGCATGCGGAAGGCAACCACGCCGAGCACTGCGCTGCCCAGTAAAAGCAGGGTGAGTTCGAGGCCTGAGGTCATCCTTGCAACCCGCCTTGTCCGGAAATGTTGTTGTTTGTTACGACTGGCAAGTTTCTTGCTTTCCCAATTCGGATATACTTTCCATATGAGTGTAACCCATGAAAAAATAATGCTGACAAGTTTTGACGCGGCAAAGGCCCAACGTACGCTGGACCTGGCCCGCGATGCCCTGCAGATCGAGGGCGAGGCGATCCGCAAACTGAGCGAGCGCCTCGGCCAGGACGACAGCGTGCCGCGCGCGGTGGCGCTGATGGAAGCCTGCAAGGGCCGCGTGGTCGTCTCCGGCATCGGCAAGTCCGGCCACATCGCGCGCAAGATCGCCGCGACACTGGCCTCGACCGGTACCCCGGCGCTGTTCCTGCACCCGGCCGAAGCCGCCCACGGCGACCTCGGCATGGTCACTCCCCAGGACGTGCTGATCGCGATTTCCTATTCCGGCGAGAGCAGCGAGCTGGCGGTCGTGATCCCGGCCGTCAAGCGCATGGGCGTGCCCGTGATCGCGATGACCGGCAAGCCCGAATCGCGCCTGGCCCAGGTGGCGGACGTGCACCTGGACGTCTCGGTCGAAAAGGAAGCCTGCCCGCTGAACCTGGCGCCGACTGCCAGCACCACCGTCACGCTGGCGCTGGGCGATGCGCTGGCCGTCGCGCTGCTCGAACTGCGCGGCTTCAAATCCGAGGATTTCGCCCTGTCGCACCCGGGCGGCGCGCTGGGCCGCCGTCTGCTCACACGCGTGGCTGACGTGATGCGCAGCGGCGACGACGTGCCGAAGGTCGCCCTTGATGCGCGCCTGCTGGATGCGCTGGTGGAAATCTCGCACAAGGGCATGGGCATGACCGCCATCGTCGACGGCGAAGGCCGCCCGGCCGGCGTGTTCACCGACGGCGACTTGCGCCGCCTGATAGAGAAAGCCCAGGATTTCAGCAAGGTCGTGATCCGCGACGTCATGCACGCCGATCCGCGCCGCATCCATCCCGAGCAGCTGGCGGTCGACGCCGTCGCCGTCATGGAAGAATTCCGCATCAACCAGATGCTGGTGGTCGACGCGGACGACAAACTGGTCGGCGCGCTGCACATCCACGACCTGACCCGCGCCAAGGTGATCTGATGGTGACGCCACTGGCCCACATGGAGCGCGCGGCGCGCGTCAGAGTCATGATCTTCGACGTCGACGGCGTGCTGACCGACGGCAGCATTACCTACAACGCGGATGGCGAGGCCACCAAGACCTTCTTCGTGCTGGACGGCCTCGGCATCCAGATGCTGAACCGTACCGGCGTGCGCACCGCCATCATCAGCGCGCGCAATTCCCCAATCGTCGTGAAGCGCGCCGCCGACCTTGGGATCACCCACGTGTTCCAGGGCCAGCACGACAAGCGCATCGCCTTTGCCGAGCTGCTCGAAAAGACCGGCGTCAGCGCCGAGGAATGCGGCTACATCGGCGACGACGTGATCGACCTGCCGCTGCTCACGCGCGTCGGCTTCGCGGTCACGGTGCCGAGCGGCCATCCGGAAGTGCAGCACCGCGCGCACTACGTTACCAGGAACCCGGGCGGCCGCGGCGCCGTGCGCGAAGTATGCGACATGGTGATGCGCGCCCAGGGCACTTACGACCAGGCGCTCGCGCCTTATTTCGGATAATCCCGCATGGCACCGGTACATTACAAGCGGACCGCGCACCGGGGCAAGCTCCTGGCCCTGCTGCTGGTCGGGGTGTTCTGCGCATTCGGCAGCTTCTGGCTGGTGCAGATCATGAACGGCGGCGACAAGGGCGGGCCGGTCAACATCGGCAACGACCCCGATTACATCGTCGATAACTTCAGCTTCGTGCGCATGGCGGAAACCGGCAAGCCGCGCTACGTGATCTCGGGCGAACGCCTGACCCATCGCCCGGCCGACAACAGCTCGGTGATTGACAAGCCGGTGGTGCAGGGCCTGAACACCGAACATCCGCCGATGACGACCACCGCCGACCATGCGCTGGTGAGCCAGAACCAGAGCCAGGTCGACCTGACCGGCAACGTCGACATCCAGCGCCCCGCCAGCGGCAAGACGCAGGCGCTGCGCATCCGTACCGAAGCCCTGACCTTCCTGCCGGACGAGGACATCGCCAAGACCGACAAGCCGGTCCGCATGTCGCTCGGCGGCGCAACGATGAGCGGGGTCGGCATGGTGGTCAACAACGCGACCCAGCAAATGCACGCGGGCCGCGGCGCCGCCACCTACCCGCCGCGCGGCTCCCGCTGACCACGCGCTTTACAAGGACAAGCCAATGAAAACAATGAAGAATATCCTCGCCGCCGGTTGCGCCGCGACCTGCGCCATCCTCCTGTGGGTGCCCCAGGCGGCAAGGGCCGAACGAGCGGATGCGCTCAAGCCGGTCAACGTCCAGTACGGCAACATCTCCGTCGACAACGTCACCCAGAACACGATCGCCACCGGCAACGTGATCATCACGCGCGGCACCATGGTCCTGAAATCGGACCGCGCCGAAGTGAAGGAGTCGCCCGAGGGTTACCACACCTTCATCCTGACCGCGTCCCCGGGCAAGCTCGCCACCTTCCGCCAGAAGCGCGACGGCGGTCCCGATCTGTGGTCCGAAGGGCATGCCCAGCGCATCGAATACGACGAGCGCTCGGACGTGATCAAGCTGCTGTCGAACGCCATGATCCGCCAGCTCGAAGGCCAGAAGGTCACGCAGCAGATGGAGCAGGCTTTCATTTCCTACGACAGCCGCAAGGAAGTGCTGCTCGGCCGTAACGAGGCCGGCGGTACCGATACCCAGGGCAAGGGCCGCGGCAGCATCACCTTCGAACCGACCCGCAAACCGGCGGCCACCACCTCCGAGGCTGCACCGGCTGCAGCGGCACCTGCAAACACACCCGCAGCAGGAAAGCAATAATGGAATTACGCGCAGAAGCCACCGCCATCCGCACCGGAGGCAGTACCCTCACCGCCAGGGGCCTACAGAAAAGCTACGGCAAGCGCCTGGTGGTCCGCGACGTCTCCCTGCAGGTCGCCTGCGGCGAAGTCGTCGGCCTGCTCGGGCCGAACGGCGCCGGCAAGACCACTTCGTTCTACATGATCGTCGGCCTGGTGCCCTCGGACGCCGGCAGCATCGACATCAACGGCAGCGACGTCACCGGCCTGCCGATCCACCGCCGCGCCTTGCTGGGTCTTTCCTACCTGCCGCAGGAAGCCTCGGTGTTCCGCAAGCTGACGGTGGAAGAAAACATCCGCGCCGTGCTGGAACTGCAGCGCGAGGACGGCAAGCCCTTGTCCAAGGCGCGCATCACGGAACGCCTGAACGAACTGCTGGGCGAACTGCAGATCGAAAAGCTGCGCGAGAACCCGGCGCTGTCGCTGTCGGGCGGCGAACGGCGCCGCGTGGAGATCGCGCGTGCGCTGGCAACCAACCCGCGCTTCGTGCTGCTGGACGAACCCTTCGCCGGCGTCGACCCGATCGCCGTGATCGAGATCCAGCGCATCGTGCGCTTCCTGAAGGAGCGCGGCATCGGGGTCCTGATCACCGACCACAACGTGCGCGAAACGCTCGGCATCTGCGACCGCGCCTACATCATCAACCAGGGCGCGGTGCTGGCATCCGGGCGCCCCGACGACATCATCGCCAACGAATCGGTACGCCGCGTCTACCTGGGTGAACACTTCCGGATGTAGTCATGAAACAGACGCTGCAACTCAAGACATCCCAACACCTTGCATTGACGCCGCAACTGCAGCAGTCGATCAGGCTGTTGCAGCTGTCCACCCTCGAACTGCACCAGGAGATCGAGCAAGTCCTGAGCGATAACCCCTTGCTCGAACGGCTCGACGATCCGCTCGACCGTTCGGTGCGCCTGCTGGCCGATGGCGCCATCAACCACAACGCCGCCACCCCCGGCGAGGCACCCGCGCCCGCCGCCAACGGCGAAGATGGCAAGGGCAGCGCCAGCGAAGGAGAGGGAGCGGAAGGCGGCGAAGAGGGCGGCGGCAGCGAGGCGCCAGATGGCGACTGGGGCGAACCCGGACGCGGCAACGGTGGCGACGGCGACGAGGATGGGCGCCCGCAGCTGGAAGCCAGCCGGATCACGCTGCGCGAACACTTGATGGAGCAGGTGCGCATGACCTGCAGCGCGGCGCGCGACTGCGCGCTGGTCGAACTGGTGGTCGATGCGCTGGACGACAACGGCTACCTGGAAGAATCGCTGGACGACATCCACGCGCGCCTGCCTGAAGAGCTGGAGATCGACTTCGACGAGCTGCGCACCGCGCTGGCGATGGTGCAGAGCATGGACCCGCCGGGTGTCGGTGCGCGCAGCGCGGCCGAGTGCCTGGCGCTGCAGATCCGCCGCATGCCGGGCGTGCCGATGGTGACGCGGCGCATGGCGCTGATCATCGTCGAGCGTTACCTGAGCTGGTTTGCCCAGCGCGAATTCAACAAGCTGAAAAAGGCGCTCGACTGCGACGACGAAGACCTGCGCGAAGCCCAGGCCGTGATCCGCCAGTGCAATCCGCACCCGGGCGCCGCCTTCGCGTCCGACGTGTCGGATTTCGTGGTGCCGGACGTGATCGTGCGCCGCGCCAAGGATGGCTGGAGTGTGCAGCTGAACCCCGACGTGATGCCGCGCCTGCGCGTCAACAGCCTGTATGCGCAGGCGCTCAAGGGGGGCAAATCGGAGACGCAACTGGGTGCGCAGCTGCAGGAAGCGAAGTGGCTCATCAAGAACATGCGCCAGCGTTTCGACACCATCCTGCGCGTGGCGCAAGCCATCGTCGAGCGCCAGCGGAACTTTTTTTCGCACGGCGCGGTTGCCATGCGGCCCCTTGTTTTACGCGAGATAGCTGATACACTAGGTCTGCACGAGAGCACAATTTCTCGTGTTACAACGCAGAAGTACATGCTGACGCCGCACGGCATGTTCGAGCTGAAGTACTTTTTCGGGAGCCACGTTGCCACCGAGGCAGGAGGAGAAGCCTCCTCGACGGCAATCCGCGCGCTTATCGTGCAACTCACAGGAGCCGAAGACCCCAAGAATCCATTATCCGATAGCAAGATCGCGGATATGCTGGGGGAACAGGGAATGGTAATTGCGCGACGTACGGTCGCAAAATATCGTGAAGCTTTAAAAATCCCGCCCGTCAGCCTCCGCAAATCTCTGTAACAGCAGCTGTTCGCTGCGCGCATTTTTATCAGCGTTCGAACAGCCGCGCATCTTCAGGAGGAGTGTGTATGAATCTCACCATCAGTGGTCATCATCTCGATGTTACCCCCGCCATCCGTGAATACGTACAGAACAAGCTGGAACGCATTACCCGCCATTTCGATCAAGTGATCGACTCCCACGTTATCCTCTGCATCGACAACCTGACCGAGAAAGAGAAACGCCAGAAGGCCGAGATCAACCTGCGTGTTGCCGGCAAGATCCTCCATATCACGAGCGCCGCGCATGACCTGTATGCCGCGATCGATATGTTGATGGACCGCCTCGACCGCCAGGTCGTGAAGTACAAGCAAATGCTGCAAAATCACAGTCACACGGCGCTCAAGCGCCTCACTGAAGATGGAGGAGACGCCTCGGCTGCAGACACGGCCACGGCATAAGCTTCTGGCAGCAGCACCGGAAACGAAGGGCGCATTTGGCGCCCTTTTTGCTTTTATGAGCCGTCTGCAAGCTACAATATTATTTTGAAATCATAAAAACAAGATGAGCGACTACGTAGAGACACGGGTGACAAACCGCACCGGCATCATCACCCTGGACCGCCCGAAAGCACTGAATTCGCTGTCGCTCGACATGGTGCGCGCGCTGACCGCAGCGCTGCTGGCCTGGCGCGCGGACAGCGCCGTCGACGCGGTGCTGATCCGCAGCAGCAGCGAAAAAGCCCTGTGCGCCGGCGGCGACATCCGCTTCTTCCACCAGGTGGGGCAAGTCACCCCGCAAGGCGGCAGCGCACTGCTGGAGGATTTCTTCACCGAAGAATACGCGCTGAATCACCTCATTCACTTCTATCCGAAACCCTATATCGCGCTGATGGATGGCGTGGTGATGGGCGGCGGCATGGGCATCTCTCAGGGCGGCCCCGCTTGCGGCCTGCGTATCGTGACCGGGCGCACGAAGATGGCGATGCCCGAGGTGAACATCGGCATGTTCCCCGACGTCGGCGGCAGCCATTTCCTGTCCCATGCGCCCGGCCGGCTGGGCTGGTACCTGGGCCTGACCGGCGCTACCATCGGCGCCGCCGATGCTTTATATGCCGGCCTGGCCGACGTGTTCGTGCCGTCGACGGAGCTGGCCGCGCTGGCGGCGCTGGTCGACGCGACGCCGGGCGGTGCGCTGGCGCAAGCCATCCGCGACTTTGCCGCACCCTTCGTGGGGCAGGCCGGCAACAGCGAACTGCAAGCCCAACGTGAGCTGATCGACCGCTGCTTCGGCGCCGCCTCGGTGGCGGACACGATGGCCGTCCTTCAGCAGGATGCCGACCCGTTCGCGCACAAGGCGCTCGCCGCGATGCGCCAGCGCTCGCCGCTGATGATGTGCGTGACGCACGAATTGCTGGTGCGCGGAGCGCTGCTCGACGTGGCCGATTGCCTGCGCCTGGAACGGGCGCTGGTGCGCCGCACCTTCGAACATGGCGAGATCCTGGAAGGCGTGCGCGCCCTCGTCATCGACAAGGACAACGCGCCGCAATGGCAGCCGCCGGCACTCGAGCAGGTCACGCCGCAGATGGTGGCGGATTTCTTTGCGCCGGTGTGGCCGGCGCATGCGCATCCGCTGCGCGGGCTGTGACGGCATAGAAAAGCCATCGAGTTTCGTGGGATGATTGTGCCATTAGCATTTTTATACCGGGAGGCGCGATGCCACACGATGACCATGCCGGCAGCATGCAGGCGCCCGCAGCATGGCGCGAACGGCTGAACGGCTACCGCTGGACCCGCGCCCTTGATGGCTGCTCGGAAGCGTCGGTGTTCCGCCTCGACGTACCCGGCCAGCCGGCGCTGTACCTGAAGACCGAACCGGCCGAAGCGCTGGCCGAACTGCCCGGCGAAGCCGAGCGCCTGCGCTGGCTGGCCGCTGCCGGCATTCCCTGCGCACCGGTGCTGGGGTGTATCGAGGACGCGGGCCATTACTGGATGCTGCTGGGCGCCTTGCCCGGACAAAACCTCGAAGACGCCGGCCTCGGTCCGGCTGCCAAGGTGGGCCTGATGGCTGCGGCCTTGCGCCGCCTGCACGCGCTGGACATCGCCACCTGCCCGTTCGACCACCACGCAGCGCTGCGCATCGGCCACGCCGAAGCGCGCCTGCAGGCCGGCCTGGTCGACGAGGACGACCTCGACGACGCCCACCGCGACCTGGCGCCAGGAGAACTGTTTGCGCGCCTGCAGGCGCAGGCGCCCGCGCACGAGGACCTCGTGATCACGCACGGCGATGCCTGCCTGCCGAACCTGATCGTGCAGGAAGGCGAAATCACGGGCTGGATCGATTGCGGCAGGCTGGGTGTGGCCGACCGCTGGCAAGACCTGGCGCTGGCCATGCGCGATATCGGGGAGGTGCTGGGCCCCGAGTGGGCCGCGCCTTTCCTGCGCGCGTATGGCAAGCAGCTCGACGTCGAACGCGTGGCCTTCTACCGCCTGCTGGATGAGTTTTTCTAAGTTCTGAGAGGAGCAAGATCATGGCATACGAAGACATCGTCGGTGTGGCCGGCGGCGGCCTGATGGGCGTCGGCATCGCCACCAGATTTGCACTGGCCGGCCACGCGGTGGTGGTGGTCGAATCCAGCCAGGAGCGCGCCGCCGGCATCCCGGCCGTGGCGACGGGGATCCTGGCCGAGCTGCTGGACGCCGGCGTCATCGACATGGTGCAGCGCGACGGTGCACTGGCGCGCCTGGGCGTCGCCGGCGGGCTCGATGCGCGGGCCGGCGCCGCCCTTGTCATCGAGGCGATTCCCGAGGTGCTGGCGGCCAAGCACGCGCTGTACGCGCAACTGGAGGCCGTGCTGGCACCAGGCGCCATCATCGCCAGCAACACCAGCGGCTTTCCGCCGGACGCGCTGTCCGAGCACATGAACTGTCGCGCACGCTTCCTGGTCGCGCACTTCTGGAATCCGCCGCATGCGATTCCGCTGGTCGAGGTGGTGCCGGGCAGCGCTACCGATCCCGGCGTGGTGGAACGTTGCGTGCAGCTGCTGGCTGGCGTGGAAGCCGAACCGGTGGTGCTGCAAGCCGCGATCCCCGGATTCATCGGCAACCGCCTTCAATTCGCGGTGCTGCGTGAAGCCCTGCACATCGTGCGCTCGGGCGCGGCCACGCCGGAGACCGTGGACGCGGTGATGAAAGCCTGCCTCGGGCGCCGCTACAGCATCATGGGCCCATTCGAAAGCGCCGACCTGGGCGGCCTGCATACCTTGGCAGGCATTGGCGCCAACCTGATGCCCGAACTGGCCAAGGACGAAGACGTGCTGGATTTGATGCGCGGCCACGTGGACAAGGGCGAACTCGGCGCCGCCAGCGGCGAGGGGTTCTATACCTGGGACGAAGACCGCATCGCAGACCTTAAGGCGCGCCGCCTGCGCCAGCTGGCAGGTAAATAATTTATATAAATAAGGAGACTCAATGTCGTTCCTGATCGTCCTCGCCGCCCTGGCGTTCCTGATGCTGGCCGCCTACCGCGGCTACAGCGTGATCCTGTTCGCGCCGGTCGCCGCCCTCGGCGCGGTCCTGCTCACCGATCCATCGGCCGTGGCGCCCGTATTCTCCGGGATCTTCATGGAGAAGATGGTGGGCTTCCTGAAGCTCTACTTCCCGGTCTTCATGCTCGGCGCCGTGTTCGGCAAGGTGATCGAGATGTCGGGCTTTTCGCGCGCCATCGTGCAGGCCGCAATCCGCTACATCGGCCGCTCGCGTGCCAACGCCGTCATCGTCGCCGTCTGCGCGCTGCTGACCTATGGCGGCGTGTCGCTGTTCGTGGTGGTGTTCGCGGTCTACCCCTTCGCGGCCGAGCTTTACCGGCAGAGCAACATCCCGAAGCGCCTGATGCCGGGTGCGATCGCACTGGGCGCATTTTCCTTCACCATGGACTCGCTGCCCGGCACGCCGCAAATCCAGAACATCATCCCGACCACTTTCTTCAAGACCACCGGCTGGGCGGCGCCGGTGCTGGGCACGCTCGGCTCGCTGTTCATCATCGCGGTCGGCCTGGCCTACCTGGAATGGCGCCGGCGCGCCGCGCTGGCGAGCGGCGAAGGCTATGGTACCTCGCTCGCCAACGAAGCGCAGACCGCGGACACGGAAAACTTGCCGCATCCGGCCATCGCCATCCTGCCGCTGATCCTGGTGGGCGTCGCCAACTTCTTCTTTACCCGCATGATCCCGGTCTGGTACGGCAGCGACGCCTACACGGTACCGCCCGAGGTGCTGCCGGGCGTGCACGCGCCGGTGACGGCCGCCGTGAAAACCGTGGTCGCGATCTGGGCGGTGGAAGCGGCGCTGCTGCTGGGGATCGTGCTGGTGGTGCTGACCGCCTTCCGCCGCATCGGCAAGACCTTCGCGGATGGCTCGAAGGCCGCCGTCGGCGGTGCGCTGCTGGCGGCCATGAACACGGCCTCCGAATACGGCTTCGGTGGCGTGGTCGCCGCGCTGCCGGGTTTCATCGTCGTCAGCGACGCCTTGAAGGGGATCCCGAATCCGCTGGTGAATGCGGCGGTGTCGGTGAGCGCCCTGGCCGGCATCACCGGCTCGGCCTCGGGCGGCATGAGCATCGCGCTGGCGGCCATGTCCGACCTGTTCATCCGCGGTGCCGAAGCCGCGCAGATTCCGATGGAGGTGCTGCACCGGGTGGTGGCCATGGCCAGCGGCGGCATGGATACCTTGCCGCACAATGGCGCCGTGATCACCTTGCTGGCGGTGACCGGGCTGACGCACCGCGAGTCTTACCGCGAGATCTTTGCGGTCACGATCATCAAGACGCTGGCGGTGTTCTTCGTGATCGGGGTGTTTTATGCGACGGGGTGGGTGTAAGCCGGCAGCTCAGTGCAAACCCTGATGCTGCTCCCGATGCCGCACCACCACCCGTTCGGTATCGCTGAAATAAGCCCCCAGGCGCTCGGCCATGTACACCGAGCGGTGCTGGCCGCCGGTGCAGCCCACCGCCACGGTCAGGTAGCTGCGGTTGTCCTTCTTGAACGAAGGCAGCCACTTGGCGACAAAGGCGCGGATGTCCGACAGCAGTTCGATGGCTTGCGGCTGGGCGTCGAGGAAGGCGATCACCGGCGCGTCCTTGCCGTTCAGCGGGCGCAGCGTGAGGTCGTAATACGGGTTCGGTACGGCGCGCACGTCGAACACGAAGTCGGCGTCCAGCGGTACGCCGTGCTTGAAGGCGAAGGATTCGAAGTAGAGCGTCAGCGGCGCATACTCGATCTCGGTCAGTTCCTTGACCCAGGCGCGCAGCTTGTTGGCCGACAGCTCCGAGGTGTCGATCACGTGGCCGAGCTTTTCAATTGGCAGCAGGCGTTCGCGCTCTTCCGAAATGCATTCGATGAGCGTGCGGCGCGAGGAGGGATTTTCGCCCGGACGCAGTTCGTGCGACAGCGGATGGCTGCGCCGCGTTTCCGAAAAGCGCGCCACCAGCGAATGCGTGCTGGCGGTCAGGAACACCACCCGCACTTCATGGCCTTCGTCGCGCAGCGACTGCACCGTGGAGGGCAGTTCGGCCAGCGAAGCGGCACTGCGCGCGTCGACCGCGACGGCGACGCACTTGCTGCTGTCGCCATCGACGGTCTTGACCAGGGCCGGCAGCAGGGCAGGGGGGAGATTGTCGACGCAATAGTAACCTGCGTCTTCGAGGACGTTCAGGGCGACGGATTTGCCGGAGCCCGAGATACCGGTGAGGAGGACTATGCGCATGCGGTAATGATACCGTATTAGTCGCTGCTCATCGCCTGCCGTTGACGCTCCATGAACTCCTGCAGCGTATCGATCCCGCGCAACTGCAGGATCGTGTTGCGCACGGCGGCCTCGAGCAGCACCGCGATGTTGCGGCCGGCCGCGACCGGGATCACGACCTTGCGGATCGGCAGGCCCAGCACGTCCTCGGTCGGGAAGTGGAAAGGCAGGCGCTCGACTTCCTCGTCCAGCGCGCCGCGTTTCACCAGGTGCACGATCAGCTTCAGGCGCATCTTGCGGCGTACCGCGGTCTCGCCGAAAATCGCCTTGATGTCGAGCAGGCCCAGGCCGCGCACTTCGAGCAGGTTCTGCAGCAGCGGCGGGCAGCGGCCCTCGATCATGTTCGGCGCGATGCGCGAAAACTCGACGGCATCGTCGGCCACCAGGCCGTGCGAACGCGAGATCAGTTCCAGGCCCAGCTCGCTTTTACCGAGGCCGGAATCGCCGGTGATCAGCACGCCCACGCCCAGCACGTCCATGAACACGCCGTGCATGATCACGCGCTGCGCCAGTTTCTTGGATAAATAGACGCGCAGGAAGTCGATCACCTGCGCCGCCGGCAGCGGCGTCGAGAACAGCGGGATATTCTGCTCGTCGCAGATGGCCAGGATGTCGGGCGGCGTGTCCAGGCCTTGCGCGATGATCAGGGCCGGCGGGCCGCCCGCGATCAGCTCGCCGATCACGTGGCTGCGCGAACCGGATTTCAGGCGCTGGTAGTAATTCAGTTCCTGGTGGCCGAACACCTGGATGCGGCCCGGGTGGATCAGGTTCAGGTGGCCGACCTGGTCGGCGGCCGAGACGGCATCGCCCGAGATCAGGCGTTCGCCGCCCGGGAAACCCGCGAACCAGCCGAGTTGCAAGGTGTCGCGGTTGTCGTCGTACAGCCTCTGGATGGTCAGCGGAGTCTGGAGCATAGGCGTGTATCAGCCCAGCGCTTGCAGGCTCGGCTGCCAGTTGATGATGCGTTCATGCACCGACCGCGGGTCCATGTCGGTGGCCAGCGCCGTGCGGATCGCCTCGTCCGAGAACAGCTCGGCGATCTCGGACAGGATTTCCAGGTGCTGCTGGGTCACGTGGTCGGGAATCAGGAGGAAGAACAACAATTTGACCGGCTGCCCGTCCGGCGATTCGAACGGGATCGGCTCGACCAGGCGCACGAAGGCGGCCAGCGGTGCCTTCAGGCTCTTGCTGCCCTTGATGCGTCCGTGCGGGACGGCCACGCCATGGCCGAGGCCGGTAGACCCGAGGCGCTCGCGCGCAAACAGGTTTTCCGACACGGTCGAGCGGGCGATGCCGCAATTGTTTTCGAAAATCAGGCCAGCCTGTTCAAAGGCGCGCTTCTTGCTCGACACTTCCAGGTCGAGCTGGACGTTTTCGAGCGAGAGGATTTTGCTTAAATTAGTCATAACGCTTCGATATTGCGGTGCACCACCGGTGCTTGCGAGCGGGAATTATAGGCCTGTTTCATGGCTGTGTAATTCGATTTCGCATCGTGTCGGGCGGGCGTTTCATATACGCCGTATACAGTCCCGGACGGATGTCGCAGCCAACAAAGGCCAAACGCAATTTCATGAACGAAATCGAAGATTTCGCGCACAAAATGCTCGAGCCGGGGCGGCTTTGCCGATTTTTCCAATTGCCACCCTGGGTAGTCGAAGCAGCAAGTAAGCAGTGCTGCTTGTCGCCGGAAACGGACAATAGATAGTGCCGATCCGCTGGAATTACAGGTCAGCCGCCGGATTATTGCCGCGCGGTGCGCAGGTTCGACGGTTTTCCGGTACTGAAATTGGCGCGCCACGGATTGATGTCGAGCCCGCCGCGCCGTGTGTAGCGCGCATACACGGCCAGCTTGATCGGCTTGCACTGGCGCAAGACGTCAGTGAAGATGCGCTCGACACATTGCTCGTGAAATTCGTTGTGCTCGCGGAAGCCGATCAGGTAGCGCAGCAGGCTTTCCTGGTCGATCTGCGGACCGGTGTAATGGATCTGCACGCTGCCCCAGTCGGGCTGGCCCGTGACCAGGCAATTCGATTTCAGCAGGTGCGAAACAAAGGTTTCTTCGACCGCGGCTTCTTCGAAATTGGCCTTGAGCAGTTCCGGTGCCGGGCTGTAATTGTCGATTTCGATGTCGAGGCGGTCCAGCAGCAAACCGTCCAGCTCGCCCATCTTGAGCTTGCCGAAATCCTCGGCCGGCGTCAGCGCGATGTGGACCGGCGCGCCGAAGGCGTTCGACAAGTCTTCGCGCAGCAGGGCCAGCAAGGCATCGCTGTTGGCCAGGCGGGTCTGGTTGAAGGAATTCAGGTACAGCTTGAACGATTTCGATTCGACGATATTCGGCGAATCGGCCGGCGCGCTGATCGTCGCAATGGCGACCTGCGGCTTGCCGCGCATGTTCAGCCACGACAATTCATAGGCATTCCAGATATCGACGCCGAAGAAGGGCAGGGTGCCCGTCAGGCCGAGTTCGTCGCGCTTTTGCTGGCGTGGAATGGGAAACAGCAGTTCGGGCGCGTACTGGGCCTGGTAGGCCGAGGACTTGCCGAGTGGCGATTGATCAGGGGTATTGGTCATGGTCTTGTCTCGATGCGCCGGTGCTGCTGCGGATGCCGGCCCGGCGGCGGCAAAGCGGCGTATCGTACACCTTTCCGCCGGCCGGTGTGTAATGCATCCGTTACGTCACAAAAAGAGTTTGTAGACCGGATTCGCACTCTCATCCCAATGGCGGTAGCCCAGCGTCGCCAGGAACTGCCGGAACTCCTCCATTTCGCCCGCGGGCACCTGCAGCCCGACCAGGATGCGCCCCACGTCGCCGCCCTGGTTGCGGTAGTGGAACAAGGAGATATTCCAGTTCGGCGCCATGCTGTCCAGGAAACGCATCAGCGCACCCGGGCGCTCGGGAAACTCGAAGCGGTACAACAACTCGTCATGCGCCAGCGGGCTCTTGCCGCCGACCAGGTGGCGGACGTGCTGCTTGGCCAGTTCGTCCTGCGTCAGGTCGAGTGTCCGGAAACCGTGTTCCTGGAAGGTCCGCCCGACCATGCCGGATTCGCTGCGGTTCCCCACCTGTATCCCGACAAACACATGGGCTTCGCGTTCGTCGCTGATGCGGTAGATGAATTCGGTCACGTTGCGCGGCCCCACCAGGCTGCAGAAGCGTTTGAAACTGCCGCGCTGCTCGGGAATCGTCACCGCGAACACGGCTTCGCGCGCCTCGCCGATTTCGGCGCGTTCGGCCACGAAGCGCAGGCGGTCGAAATTCATGTTGGCGCCGCAGGCCACCGCGACCAGGGTTTCGTTCCTGACCGGCTGGCGCGTCATCTGCGAGCGCTCCACGTAAGCCTTGGCCCCGGCCACCGCCAGCGCGCCGGCCGGCTCCAGGATGCTGCGCGTATCCTGGAACACGTCCTGGATCGCTGCGCAGATGGCGTCGGTGTCGACGATGATCACCTCATCGACGACTTCCTGCGCGATGCGGAAGGTTTCCTCGCCCACCAGGCGCACCGCGGTGCCGTCCGAGAACAAGCCGACGTCGGGCAGGGTGACGCGCTGGCCGGCCTTCAGGCTCTTGGCCATCGCGTCGGAATCGATGGTCTGGACGCCGATGATGCGGATGTCCGGCCGCACCGCTTTCACGTAGGCGCCGATGCCGGACACCAGGCCGCCGCCGCCGATCGCGACAAAGATCGCATGGATCGGGCCGGCGTGCTGGCGCAGGATCTCCATGCCGATGGTGCCCTGGCCGGCGATCACGTCCGGATCGTCGAAGGGGTGCACGAAGGTGAGCTTCTGCTCGCGCTCCAGGCTCAGGGCGTGCTGGTAGGCGTCGGTATAGGAATCGCCATGCAGCACCACCTCCACGTTGGCGCCGCCGCGGGCCTTGACCGCATCGATCTTCACGGGCGGCGTGGTCGTCGGCATCACGATCAGCGCACGGCAACCGAGCCGGCCGGCCGACAGGGCGACGCCTTGCGCGTGGTTGCCGGCCGAAGCGCAGATCACGCCGCGCCTGAGCTGCTCGGACGACAGGTGCGCCATCTTGTTGTAGGCCCCGCGCAGCTTGAAGGAGAACACGCTCTGCATGTCCTCGCGCTTGAAATAGATGCGGTTGCCGATGCGCTGCGACAGCGTCGGCGCCAGTTCGAGCGGGGTTTCTTCGGCCACGTCATAGACGCGTGCGGTCAGTATTTTCTTGAGATAGTCGATAGTCATGGTCGGATGAAAACGTGTCTGGATTTCCGGGTGACGAAGACTGTCTTGCCTGGCGGGTAACCGAGATTTGCAGTACGGCGGGCAGCGCAGGGGTGGGGCGTGGCCAACCGTGTCGTTACGATGGGGTATGCCTCATTATAATGGACGCGTTAGACTCCGACTCCATTTCTATTGATTAGCGAATAACGACCCTCGATGATCGAATCCGCCGTCCTCTGGCTGCTGAAAATCCTTGCCGCGCCCAGTGTCGGCCTCACTTCCATATTCCTGATCAGCTTCGTTTCGGCGACCCTGCTGCCGCTAGGCTCGGAACCGGCCGTGTTCGCGGTGGTGAAAGCCAATCCGGCCATGTTCTGGCCCGCCATCCTGGTTGCCACCCTCGGCAACACGCTGGGCGGCATCGTCGATTACTGGATCGGCTACCGCGCCAAGGTCGCCTTTGCCAAGGAGCGGAAATCGCGCTGGTTCCACTGGCTGGCCAAATACGGCGCCAAGACCATGCTGCTGTCCTGGGTGCCGGGCATCGGCGATCCGCTGTGCACGCTGGCCGGCTGGCTGCACCTGCCTTTCTGGCCGAGCGTGGTGTATATGGCGATCGGCAAGTTCGGGCGCTATATTTTCATGACGGCGACCTTGCTGTATGTGCCGGATGGGTGGTGGAAGTGGCTTGGGGAGATGAGCAGCCGGGTGTTTGGCTGAACCGCAGCGAAAAAAGCCCCGCTGGCGGGGCTTCGAGGCATGACGGTAGGCGATAACCGTGTCGACGCGCTTATTCGGCGCGCTTACTTGGCGCGCTTGGCGCGGCGGCGCAGGACCAGACCTGCCGCGCCGATCAGCATCAGGCCGAGCGAGGCTGGTTCCGGCACGTCGCTCGTGTCGTTGGTTTCGGTGGCCAGATTGGTGAACACAAAATTCTCATCGTTGTAGTCGAAGTCGCCGCCAACCCTCAGGTCTTCGAAGCCGACCGCGGTGCCGGCAGGGATCGTGTCGTCGCCGGTATAGGCGGAGGCATAGATGTGCTGGTAGCCGTCCGAATTCATGGCAGCGTTCGAATACCAGGGGCCGACGTCGCCCGGGTTGATGTTTACCAGCGCGAATGTCAGCACATCGCCCATGTTGACACTGCCGAAGTTCAACTGCTCGCCGTAGGACGACGTGTGATTGTTCAGGCCCGAGATGCCCGTAGCGACGCCGTTGACCAGCAGTGTGATTTCGTTGGTGTAGCCTGCATTCGAACCGGCGAAGTACGCCATCACGTTCCCTGTCGCTTGCGCCGTGAAAACGTAGGTCTGGGTGTTCGGCGTACCCGGATTCGAATAGGGGACCGGGACAGCCTGGGCGTTACCGCAAAAGGCAAAGGCGAGGGCCGCGGACAAACTTGCACAGATCAGTTTCATAAATTTCCCTTTGTTAAATAACAATAGCATTTAGCAATTAATGTGCCATTGAAATTTTTCTTAACCCAAACAAAGGGTTGCGAACTTTTAGGAAATTTCTATTGTCAAGTTGTAAAATTATTCGACAAGATAGTCTTGCCCAACGAGCACGACGTTGGACGAATGCCCACCCCATGTCCATGAATAAGATGCCTTCTTAAACAATGCGTCGATTTATTGACGCCAAGAGAAAGGATTAACAAAACTAAATTTTAAAAAGACAGTGCTTTCTATCTATTTCTATGGCGTAAGTCGCGTGGAAAAGATCAGGTGACCGCCGTTGTGCACCGCATTCAGCTAGAATGAATGTCCTACGCGCCAGTCCGTCAAGCCGATTCCCATGAATGCTCCCGCCAATATCCACGCCCTGCTCGAAGAGAACGCGCCGGCCCGCCTGCGTGAAATTCCCTATAACTACACTTCGTTTTCCGACCGCGAGATCGTGATCCGGCTGCTGGGCGCCTCTTCCTGGGAGTTGCTCGACCAGTTGCGCGGCGCCCGCCAGACCGGCCGCTCCGCGCGCATGTTGTATGAGGTGCTGGGCGATATCTGGGTGGTGCGCCGCAATCCCTACCTGCAGGACGACATGCTGGACAACCCCAAGCGGCGCGCCAAGCTGATCGAAGCCTTGCATCACCGCCTGGCCGAAGTCGACAAGCGCCGTCTTGCCATCGACGCCGGCGAGGGCAGCGATCCCGCAGCCGGCGCGGCGCGTAACGAAGCGGTCGAGCAGCTGCTGGCCGCGGCGCGCAAGGCGGTCGACGACTTCGGGCGCGAATTCTCGGACATGTACGACCTGCGCAAGCGCGCCAAGGCGGTCCTCGGCCGCTACACGGATAAACGCAACATCCGCTTCGATGGCATGCACCGCACTTCCCACGTGACCGACGCCACCGACTGGCGCGTCGAATACCCCTTCCTGGTGGTGCTGCCGGACAGCGAGGACGAGATGGCCGGCCTGGTGAAGGGCTGCATCGAGCTCGGGCTGACCATCATCCCGCGCGGCGGCGGCACCGGCTATACCGGCGGCGCGATTCCGCTGTCGCCGATGTCGGCCGTGATCAATACCGAAAAGCTGATCGGGATGAGCGAGGTCGAGCTGACCCGCCTGCCCGGCGTCGAGCGCGAGTACGCAACCATCTACACCGGTGCCGGCGTGGTCACCCAGCGCGTGTCGCAGGCGGCCGAGAAGGCCGGCTACGTGTTCGCGGTCGATCCGACTTCGGCGCACGCGTCCTGCATCGGCGGGAACATCGCGATGAACGCCGGCGGCAAGAAGGCCGTGTTGTGGGGCACCGCGCTCGACAACCTGGCGTCCTGGCGCATGGTCGATCCGAACGGCGACTGGCTCGAGGTCACGCGCGTCGATCACAACCTGGGCAAGATCCACGATACCCCGCTGGCCGTGTTCAAGCTGGAGTGGACGCATCCGTCGGAAAAGGGCGCACCGAAAGGCGAGCCCTTCCGCACCGAGACCTTGTCGATCGAAGGGCGCCGCTTCCGCAAGGAAGGCCTGGGCAAGGACGTCACCGACAAATTCCTGGCTGGCCTGCCGGGCATCCAGAAAGAGGGTACCGATGGCTTGATCACCTCGAGCCGCTGGATCCTGCACAAGATGCCGAAGCACACGCGCACGGTGGCGCTGGAATTCTTCGGCCAGGCGCGCGATGCGATTCCGTCGATCGTCGAAATCAAGAATTATCTCGACAGCCTGCCGAAGAGCGGCAAGCCGGAATTCGAGAGCCTGCGCCTGGCTGGCCTGGAACACCTGGATGAGCGCTACCTGCGCGCGGTCGGCTACGCGACCAAATCCAAGCGCGGCACGCTGCCCAAGATGGCGCTGTTCGGCGATATCGTCGGCGACGACGAGAATGCGGTGGCGCTGGCGGCATCGGAAGTGGTGCGCCTGGCGAACACCCGCGTCGGCGAAGGTTTCATCGCCGTCAGCCCGGAAGCGCGCAAGAAATTCTGGCTCGACCGCTCGCGCACCGCGGCGATCGCGCGCCACACCAACGCCTTCAAGATCAACGAGGACGTGGTCATCCCGCTGAACCGCATGGGCGAATACACCGACGGCATCGAGCGCATCAACATCGAGCTCTCGATCAAGAACAAGCTGCAGCTGGTGGAAGCGCTGCACGCCTGGTTCGCGGCTGGCCAGCTGGAAGTGACCAAGGCCGACGATGCCACCGGCGAGGGCGTGTCGAAGGAAGAGATCCTGGGCGACCGTCCGCAACAGGCCGACGAGCTGCTGGCACAGGTTGCCGCGCGCTGGGGCTGGCTGCTGGCCAACCTCGACCAGCCGCTCACCGAAGTGCGCACCAGGCTCGCCGACTTCGGCCTGTCGACGCTATACGAAACCTTCGAGCAGCGCGTGTCCAGCCAACCCGGCGCGACCCTGTTCGACGTGGTGCAGGACCACACCGTGCGCGTCTCGTGGAAGACCGACATCCGCGCGCCGCTGCGCCAGATCTTCAACGGCGCGGCATATAAGCCGATTCTGGACGAGGCCACCGCGATCCACCAGCGCGTGCTGCGTTCGCGCGTGTTCGTGGCGCTGCACATGCACGCCGGCGACGGCAATGTGCACACCAACCTGCCGGTGAACTCCGACGATTACGCGATGCTGCAGGATGCGCATAAAGCCGTCGAGCGCATCATGAAGCTGGCGCGTTCGCTGGACGGCGTGATCTCGGGCGAACACGGTATCGGCATCACCAAGCTGGAATTCCTCACCGACGAAGAGATCCGCGAATTCCGCGAATACAAGCTGCGCGTCGATCCGGAAGGGCGCTTCAACAAGGGCAAGCTGCTGAACACCAGCGCCGTCGCGGCCGATCTGCGTAACGCCTATACGCCGTCCTTCGGCCTGATGGGCCACGAATCGCTGATCATGCAGCAGAGCGACATCGGCGAAATCGCCCACAGCATCAAGGATTGCCTGCGCTGCGGTAAATGCAAGCCGGTGTGCACGACCCACGTGCCGCAAGCGAACCTGCTGTATTCGCCGCGCGACAAGATCCTGGCCACGTCCGCGCTGATCGAAGCCTTCCTCTACGAAGAGCAGACCCGCCGCGGCGTCTCGATCCGCCACTGGGAAGAGTTCGAGGACGTGTCCGACCACTGCACCGTGTGCCACAAGTGCGTGACGCCGTGCCCCGTGAACATCGACTTCGGCGACGTCTCGATGAACATGCGTAACCTGCTGCGCAAGATGGACAAGCGCAGCTTCAAGCCGGCCAACCGCGCGGCCATGTTCTTCCTGAACGCGACCGACCCCACCACCATCAACGCCACGCGCAAGGCGATGGTCGGTTTCGGCTTCAAGGCCCAGCGCATGGGTTCGCGCCTGTTGAAGGGCCTGGCGAAGGAGCAGACCTCGGCACCGCCGCCGACCACGGGCAAGGCGCCGATCCGCGAGCAGGTGATCCACTTCGTCAACAAGAAAATGCCGGGCAACCTGCCGAAGAAGACGGCGCGCGCCCTGCTCGACATCGAAGACGACAAGGTGATCCCGATCATCCGCAATCCGAAGGTGACCACGGCCGACACCGAAGCCGTGTTCTACTTCCCGGGCTGCGGCTCCGAGCGCCTGTTCTCGCAGGTCGGCCTGGCCACCCAGGCGATGCTGTGGGAAGTCGGCGTGCAGACCGTGCTGCCGCCGGGTTATCTGTGCTGCGGCTATCCGCAGCGCGGCGCGGGCCAGTTCGACAAGGCCGACAAGATGATGACCGATAACCGCGTGCTGTTCCACCGCATGGCGAACACGCTGAATTATCTGGACATCAAGACCGTGCTGGTCTCCTGCGGCACCTGCTACGACCAGCTGGCGACCTACGAGTTCGACAAGATCTTCCCCGGCTGCCGCATCATGGACATCCATGAATACCTGCTGGAAAAGGGCGTCAAACTGGAAGGCGTGAGCGGCACCCGCTACATGTACCACGACCCCTGCCACACGCCGATGAAGCTGCAGGATTCGGTCAAGACGGTGAACGCGCTGGTGCAGACCTTCGACAACGTCAAGATCGAGAAGAACGACCGCTGCTGCGGCGAATCCGGCACCTTTGCCATTTCGCGGCCTGACATCTCGACCCAGGTCCGTTTCCGCAAGGAGCAGGAAATGGAAAAGGGCGCGGATAAACTGCGCGCCGACGGCTTCGAGGGCGAGGTCAAGATCCTGACCAGTTGCCCATCCTGCCTGCAGGGCCTGTCGCGCTACAACGAGGATTCCGGCACCACCGCCGACTACATCGTGGTCGAGATGGCCAAGCACCTGCTGGGCGCGAACTGGATGCCGGACTATGTCGCCAAGGCCAACAGCGGCGGCATCGAAAGGGTCTTGGTATGAGCAAGCTGCCGGGTTGCGAATTGTGTGAACTGGCCGTGCCCAAGGTAGTCGAGAACGACAAGTTCGCGGTGATCCTGGCGAACGAGGCGAATTACCCCGGCTTTGCGCGCGTGATCTGGAAGGACCACGTGCGCGAAGTCAGCGACCTGCCTGATGCAGACCGCCTCCTGCTGAACGAGGCCGTGTGGCGGCTCGAGCAAGCCGTGCGCGAAGTGATGCAACCCTTGAAAGTCAACGTGGCCAGCTTCGGCAACGTGGTGCCCCACCTGCACTGGCACGTGATTCCGCGCTACGCCGACGACGCCCATTTCCCGGCGCCGGTGTGGGCGCAGGCGGTGCGCGAAACCGATGCCGCGGTGCTGGCGGCGCGCAGGGGGCTGTTGCCGCAGTTGGAGGCGGCGATTACGCGGCGGTTCGCAAACGGCTAAAATACCTTCATTGCAGCACTCGCCACCACACTTGAAACCGTCATCCCCGCGCAGGCGGGGATCCAAGTTCTGCATGCGCCGCCGTAATGCGCGCAACTTGGGTTCCCGCCTTCGCGGAAACGACGTGTTTGATCTCAACTCAGGTACAAACACCATGGCCACCCCAACCGAACTCACCATCCACCAGAAATCCAAACTGTTCGACATCGCCTTCGACGACGGCGCCGCCTTCTCGATTCCCTTCGAACTGATGCGCGTCTACTCGCCCTCGGCCGCGGTACAAGGCCACGGCCCGGGCCAGGAGACGCTGCAGCTCGGCAAGCGCGACGTCGGCATCACCGGCGTCGAGCCGGTAGGTAACTACGGCGTCAAGCCGCTGTTCAGCGACGGCCATGAATCCGGCATCTTCACCTGGGATTACCTGTACAAGCTCGGCAAGGAGCAGGACCAGTTGTGGACGGATTACATGGGCCGCCTGCACGCCGCCGGTTTCAAGGAAGACAGCGGCCGCGAGCCGATTCCCGACCTGGGGATCAAGAAGAGCGGCGGCGGTTGCGGCAGCGGCAGCTGCGGTTGCCACTGATACCAGTACATCCAGCTGGCAGACAAAACAAAAGCGCCGCATTTGCGGCGCTTTTTTTGTCTGCTTCGTCCGGTCGAAACCGGCAAAGGCTGGCCTGCAGGGCAGGCCGGTGATACGCAGATTACTGAGGCTGAATGTTTGCTGCTTGCTTGCCTTTCGGACCGGTGGTCACTTCAAAGCTCACGCGCTGGTTTTCCTGCAGCGATTTGAAGCCTTGAGCGTTGATCGCCGAGAAATGCGCAAACAGGTCTTCGCCACCGCCGTCCGGGGTGATGAAGCCAAAGCCTTTTGCGTCATTGAACCATTTAACAATACCAGTCGCCATTTTTTATCTCACAAGTAGTAGGTTGATACTTTGCCGCTACGCGTGACGCATCGAAGACCGGTGCTGGAACAACGCTGACAAAGTTAAATTATTATAAAGAGTGTTTTGGCTCCGTGGGGTAGGTTTTGTGCGCATTTTTTCAAGCGATTTGTGCTGAATACAACATCTTTTGCCTGAATCAGATGTAAATTCTGCATCATTGCTTTCCGGATGCACCGAACGACGAATTTGCTGCCGCGAATTGCCCGCCTTTAACGGCTTCAGTCACTGCGCGCTCACTCATGCATGCCGCTTGTATAATGCAACAAGATCAACCGGCAGAGCACTATGACCAACACCACCCATTTCGGCTACAAGACCGTTTCCGAGGACGACAAAGTCCACGAAGTCGCCAAGGTTTTCCATTCGGTCGCGTCCAAGTACGACGTGATGAACGACCTGATGTCGGGCGGCCTGCACCGGATCTGGAAGGCGTTCACCATTGCCCAGGCCGGCATCCGTCCAGGCTTCAAGGTGCTCGATATTGCCGGCGGCACCGGTGACCTGTCGAAAGCCTTCGCCAGGCAGGCGGGGCCGAGCGGCGAGGTCTGGCTCACCGATATCAACGAATCGATGCTGCGCGTCGGCCGTGATCGTCTCTTGAATAAAGGCTTGATGACCCCCACTTTATTGTGTGACGCGGAAAAATTGCCGTTTCCAGACAATTATTTCGACCGGGTCAGCGTGGCCTTCGGCCTGCGCAACATGACGCACAAGGACCAGGCACTGGCGGAAATGCGCCGCGTGCTGAAGCCGGGTGGCAAGTTGCTGGTGCTGGAATTCTCGAAAGTGGCCGCGCCGCTGCAGAAGCCCTACGATGTCTATTCGTTCTCGGTGCTGCCGTGGCTGGGCCAGCGCATCGCGGGCGATGCCGAGAGCTACCGCTACCTGGCGGAATCGATTCGCATGCATCCCGACCAGGACACGCTGAAATCGATGATGGAAACGGCGGGCCTGGACCGGGTTCAGTATTTCAACCTGACGGCGGGTGTGGCCGCATTGCACACTGGTATTAAATTCTGAGGGTACGACCATGAAAAAATTCTTGGCCAGCATGTTAATTGCGGTGACCGCACTGTCGTCGGTGGCCGAGGCGTTTGCGCGCCCGGTCGGCGGCGGACGCTCCTTCGGGCGCCAGTCGCAGTCGGTGCGCCAGATGCGCGCCCCGGCACCGGCACCCGCGCCGACCTATCAACAGCCTTACCAGCGCCAGGCCGTGCCGCCGGCGCAGGCCGCGCGTCCGCCGGTGGTGGCGCCGCAGCGCTCCGGTATGTGGAAGGGCATCCTGGGTGGTGCCTTGCTGGGCCTCGGCCTGGGCGCGCTGTTCTCGCACCTGGGCATCGGCGGTGCCATGGCGAGTGCGCTGTCGACCATCCTGACGCTGGTGCTGCTGGCCGTGGTCGTCATGTTCATCGTGCGCATGTTCCGTCGCAAGAGCGCGCCGGGCACACCGGCCTTCTCGGGCTATAACCAGACCCCGCTGCCGGCCGGCGCCACCCCGGAAATCGGTTCCGGCCTGAATGGCGGCTACCAGCGCGACAGTTACCAGGGCGGCTACCAGAACGACAGCCAGCCGGGCTACCCGCTTGGCGGTGCGGCAGGTGGCGTCGCACTCGACAAGGGCAGCGCACACCAGCAGTGGGGCGTGCCGGCCGGTTTCGACGCCGACGCCTTCCTGCGCCACGCCAAGGCATCCTTCATCCGCATGCAGGCCGCCTGGGACCGCAGCGACACCGCCGACCTGCGCGAATTCACCTCGCCCGAAGTCTATGCCGAGCTGTCGATGCAGATCCAGGAACGCGGCGGCAATGCCGACTTCACCGACGTGGTCTCGATCGACGCCCAGCTGCTGGGTATCGAGACCACCGAGCGCGACTATCTGGCCAGCGTGCAATTCAACGGTATGATCCGGAATGCGCCGAATGCGCCGGCCGAACCCTTCGTCGAAGTGTGGAACCTGTCCAAGCCCTTGAGCGGCAATGGCGGCTGGGTGTTGGCGGGCATCCAGCAAATTACCTAACTATATTTGCCGGGAACCCCTGGCATGCATTCGTGCTGCCGGGTTTGTGCCCCGGTGAACTGGTAAGATCGAAACCGCCCGCATTCGGGCGGTTTTTCTTTTGTAGATATGAATCCATGTCCTTGACCTCCAATTTGAGCACGCCCGCCGTCGCCACGATCAACCACCTGCTGGCCCAGGAAGCCTGGGCGCGCGACACCCTGATGCGTCATGCCGGCAAGGTGGCTTGCATCGATACGGGTCATTTACGCCTGTGCATGCGGGTGGCGCGCGACGGCATGCTGGAGGCGGCGCGCGCCGACGATGTGCCGAGCGTCACCATCCACGTCAAGCTGAGCGACCTGCCGCTGATCCTGCAGAACAGCGAGCGTGCCTTTTCCTATGTGCGCATCGATGGCGATGCCGAGTTCGCCAACACGATTTCGCAGCTGTCGAAAGGCTTGCGCTGGGACGCTGAGCACGACCTCGAGCGCGTCATCGGCCCGATCGGCGCCACCCGCCTGGTCGGCGGTGCGCGCGGCGTGGTCGGTTCGGCCACCTCGGCAGGGCGCCGCCTGGCCGAGAACGTGGCCGAATTCCTGCTGGAGGAAAAGCGCGTGCTGGTGCGGCCGACCCATGTCGACGGTTTCGCCGACGAGGTCAGCCGCCTGCGTGATGACGTCGAGCGCGGCGCCAAGCGCATCGCCAAGCTGGAGCAGCAACTCGAACAGAAACTGGCAGCGCGCCACGCCGCTTCGCTGCCCGCACCTGCATCCGCATCTACACCCGCATCCGCATCCGCATCCGCACCGACCCCGCTCCTTCCCGATACGAATTCGAACACCTGATGATCCTGAAATTCCTGCGCCTGCTGAAAATCCTGACCGTCGCCACCCGCTACGGGCTGGATGAGATCGCCATGTCGGGGTTGCGCGTGCCGCGCACCACGCGCCTGCTGAATGCCATGTTTTTCTGGCGCCGGATCACGTCGCCGCGTGCGATCCGCCTGCGCCTGGCGCTGGAAGAACTGGGGCCGATCTTCGTCAAGTTCGGCCAGGTGCTGTCGACCCGGCCCGACCTGATGCCGCCGGATATCGTGGCCGAGCTGTCGCTGCTGCAGGACCGCGTGCCGCCTTTCCCGTCAGAACTGGCTGTGGCCCAGATCACGCGCTCGCTGGGCGCCCATCCGGATGAATTGTTCGCCACCTTCGAGCACACTCCCGTCGCGTCCGCTTCGATCGCGCAAGTCCACTTCGCGACGCTGAAGGACGGCAAGCAGGTGGCGATCAAGGTGCTGCGCCCGGGCATGAAGACCACGATCGACGAAGACCTGGCCCTGATGCAGATGGCGGCCAGCCTGATCGAAAGAGTGTGGCCGGACAGCCGCCGCCTGAAGCCGCGCGAAGTGGTGGGCGAGTTCGACAAATACCTGCACGACGAACTCGACCTGATGCGCGAGGCGGCCAACGCCAGCCAGCTGCGCCGCAATTTCGCGAACTCGACCCTGCTGATGGTCCCGGAAATGTACTGGGATTACTGCACCAGCAACGTGATCGTGATGGAGCGCATGAACGGCATCCCGATCTCGCAGATCGACCGCCTGGCCGCCGCCGGCGTCGACCTGAAAAAGCTGTCGAGCGACGGCGTCGAGATTTTCTTCACCCAGGTCTTCCGTGACGGCTTCTTTCACGCGGACATGCACCCGGGGAACATCCTCGTCTCGGTGGACGAGGCGACCTTCGGACGCTATATCGCGCTCGACTTCGGCATCGTCGGCACCCTGAACGACTTCGACAAGGATTACCTGTCGCAGAACTTCCTGGCCTTCTTCCGGCGCGACTACAAGCGCGTGGCCGAGGCCCATATCGAATCCGGCTGGGCGCCGCGCGATACCCGCGTCGACGAGCTGGAAGCCGCCGTACGCGCCACCTGCGAACCGATCTTCGACCGTCCGTTGAAAGACATTTCCTTCGGTCAGGTGCTGCTGCGCTTGTTCCAGACATCGCGCCGCTTCAACGTCGAGGTCCAGCCGCAGCTGGTGCTGCTGCAAAAGACCATGCTCAACATCGAAGGCCTGGGGCGTCAGCTGGACCCGGAGCTGGATCTGTGGAAGACGGCGAAACCTTATCTGGAGCGCTGGATGGCCGAGCAGATCGGCTGGCGCGGCCTGTTCGAGCGCCTCAAGGTCGAGGCGCCGCATTACGCCAAGCTGATTCCCCAGCTGCCGCGCCTGGCGCACCAGGTGCTGGACCGCAAGGCGCATCCAATTGCCGACATCAGTTACCTGCTGGCCGAGGTAGCCAAGGAACAGCGCCGCATCAATCGTCTGTTGACCGGCCTGATGTGGGTCATCGGCGCGGCGACGGTGGGCGCTATCGCCCTGTATGCCGCGGGATGGCGTGTCGTTTGATACGGGGACCGGAAAAAAGAAAGGCCCGCAAAGCGGGCCCGGAGTGAAGTGTTCTTATATGGCTTGGCGGCAGCCGGCATGACCGGTGCGCAAACTTCTGTTTCTTGATCGCCGCGTGGCAGGCAAGCCACCACACCGCTGAAGAATGCTATTTAATCAGGTTAGTTGATCTTGGGCAAACGGAACCTGCACCTGCCTGTGGGGAAAAACAACACCATTGCCAAAATGCAGCAGTTGTCTCCAGTGCATCCTGCGTAAGCAAAAGGCATCAGCCTGTGCAAAAGCTTTATAATTCAGGGTTTTGATGATTTTTGCGGAGTATTCAGATGCCGATTTACGCCTACCGCTGCGATGAATGCGGTTTTGCCAAGGATGTGCTGCAAAAGATTTCCGATCCGGTTCTGACCGTCTGCCCGAACTGCGGCAAGTCATCGTTCAAGAAGCAAGTCACGGCCGCCGGTTTCCAACTGAAGGGCACCGGCTGGTACGTGACCGACTTCCGCGGCGGCAGCGCACCGGCGACCGGGGCGGCGCCGGCGACGGGCACGGACAGCGGCAGCGCGCCGGCCGCCAAGGAAGCGCCGGCCGCAACGCCCGCGCCGGCGGCTGCGCCAAGCAAGGACAGCAGCGGCACCTGAGGGCGCCATGAGAGACGACACGGACAGCGATGCGTAAATATTTCATCACCGGCCTGCTGGTGCTGGTCCCGCTGGCGATCACCCTGTGGGTGCTGAACCTGGTGATCGGCACCCTGGACCAGTCGCTGCTGCTGGTGCCGAAGCAGTGGCAGCCGGACAACCCGGTGCCGGGCCTGGGCGCGATCATCACGCTGGTCGTGGTGTTCCTGACCGGCCTGCTGACCAACAACCTGGTCGGCAACTACGTGGTGCGCCTGTGGGAGCGCCTGCTGCACCGCATCCCGGTCGTGAACTCGATCTACGGCAGCGTCAAGCAGGTATCGGACACGCTGTTCTCGTCCTCGGGCAACGCCTTCCGCAAGGCCGTGCTGATCCCGTATCCGCACGAGAACTCGTATACGATCGCCTTCCTCACCGGCGTGCCGGGCGGCGACGTGAAGAACCACCTGGTGGGCGACTACGTCAGCGTGTACGTGCCGACCACCCCCAACCCGACCTCCGGCTTCTTCCTGATGATGGAACGCAGCCGGGTGGCCGAACTGGACATGAGCGTCGACGCGGCGCTGAAGTACATCGTATCGATGGGCGTCGTGGCGCCGCCGGATCTTGCGCCGGAAAATAATTTGAATCAAACGCCTGCCGTGCAGGCGACCGAATAACCAACCTGGATCGAAAAACCATGTCTTCCATGCGTACTCACTACTGCGGCCTCGTCACCGAGGAACTGCTGGGCCAAACCGTCAGCCTGTGCGGCTGGGTGCATCGTCGCCGCGACCACGGCGGCGTGATCTTCATCGACCTGCGCGACCGTGAAGGCCTGGTGCAGGTGGTCTGCCACCCGGATAACGCCGACGTCTTCAAGGGCGCCGAGCATGTGCGCAACGAGTACTGCCTGCGCATCACCGGTACCGTTGTGAACCGCCTGGAAGGCACCGCCAACGCCAACCTGAAGTCGGGCAAGATCGAGATCAACACCACGCAACTGGAAGTGCTGAACGCTTCGGTGCCGGTGCCTTTCCAGCTGGACGACGACAACCTGTCGGAAACCACCCGCCTGACGCACCGCGTGCTCGACCTGCGCCGCGACCAGATGCAGCACAACCTGCGCCTGCGTTATAAAGTCTCGATGGAAGTGCGCAAGTACCTGGACAACCTGGGCTTCATCGACATCGAAACCCCGATGCTGGGCAAGTCGACGCCGGAAGGCGCACGCGACTACCTGGTGCCGTCGCGCGTCAACCCGGGCACCTTCTTCGCGCTGCCGCAGTCGCCGCAGCTGTTCAAGCAGCTGCTGATGGTCGCCAACTTCGACCGCTACTACCAGATCACCAAGTGCTTCCGCGACGAAGACCTGCGCGCCGACCGCCAGCCGGAATTCACCCAGATCGACTGCGAGACCTCGTTCCTGACCGAACAGGAAATCCGTGACCTGTTCGAAGACATGATGCGCACCGTATTCAAGAACGCGGCCGGCGTCGACCTGCCGAACCCGTTCCCGGTGATGGACTTCGCCACCGCGATGGGCTCCTACGGTTCGGACAAGCCGGACATGCGCGTGAAACTGCAGTTCACCGAACTGACCGACCTGATGAAGACCGTCGAATTCAAGGTCTTCAACAGCGCCGCCAACATGACCGGTGGCCGCGTGGTCGGCCTGCGCGTGCCGCAGGGCGGTTCGATGCCGCGTTCGGAAATCGACGCGTACACGCAATTCGTCGCCATCTACGGCGCCAAGGGCCTGGCCTACATCAAGGTCAACGAGAAAGCGAAAGGCCGTGACGGCCTGCAGTCGCCGATCGTGAAGAACCTGTCGGATGAAGTCCTGGCGCAGGTGCTGGCACTGACCGGTGCCGAAGACGGCGACCTGATCTTCTTCGGCGCCGACAAGGCCAAGGTCGTCAACGACGCCATCGGCGCGCTGCGCGTGAAGATCGGTCACTCGGAATTCGGCAAGAAGGCCGGCCTGTTCGACGACCGCTGGGCACCGCTGTGGGTGATCGACTTCCCGATGTTCGAGTACGACGACGAAGCCAACCGCTGGACCGCGACCCACCACCCGTTCACGGCACCGAAGGACGGCCACGAAGACATGCTCGAGTCCAACCCGGGCGCCTGCATCGCCAAGGCCTACGACATGGTCCTGAACGGCTGGGAACTGGGCGGCGGTTCGATCCGTATCCACCGCGAAGAAGTCCAGAGCAAGGTGTTCCGCGCCCTGAAGATCGACGCCGAAGAAGCCCAGCTGAAGTTCGGCTTCCTGCTCGACGCCCTGCAATACGGCGCGCCGCCGCACGGTGGCCTGGCCTTCGGCCTGGACCGCCTGATCACGCTGATGACCGGTTCGACCTCGATCCGCGATGTGATCGCCTTCCCGAAAACCCAGCGCGCGCAAGATCTGCTGACCAATGCGCCTTCGGAAGTGGACGAGAAGCAGCTGAAGGAGCTGCATATTCGTTTGCGTGGCGAGCAGCCTAAAGTCGCGTAAGCAGCATGTAGGGTGGGCGCGGCCGGCGTAGGTACCCCGTGCCCACCCTACGTCAAGGGTAACGTTACAATAACGCCATGCCCCACAAAATCCCCGAATCCGTCCTCGTCGTCATCCACACCGCCGACCTGGAAGTCCTGCTGATCGAACGCGCCGACCGTGCCGGCTTCTGGCAATCGGTCACCGGCTCGCTCGACGCGATCGACGAGCCGCTGCTCGACACCGCCAGGCGCGAACTGTTCGAGGAAACCGGCATCGTTGCCGACGGCGAAAGGATCAAGCTGCACGACTGGCAGTTGTCCAGCATCTACGAGATCTACGAAACCTGGCGCCACCGCTATGCGCCCGGGGTCACGCACAACACCGAGCACGTGTTTTCGGTCTGCGTGCCGCGCGACATCCCGATCACCCTGTCCCCGCGCGAGCACCTGCGCCATGCCTGGCTGCCGCTGCTGGAAGCGGCCGACCGCTGCTTCTCCAGCTCGAACGCCGAAGCAATTCTCCAGTTGCCAAGACGCATCACTCCGCCCGTCTGATACCTGGTCTTTCATTTGCGCATCGACAAACTGTGATATTTGTTTGCCTACCGAGCAATCAAAAATCCGGAACAGCCGCATGCGCCGTGAACGACAGATCCAGCTTCTCGCCGGTGCCATCTTCGTCGTGATGGCGCTGATGGCGGCCGTGCGGTTCTGGCTGGACCGCTCGATCGGCACGCTGCTGCACCAGTCCCACCAGGGCCTGTCCCGGCAACAGCAGCTGGACGGCGTGCTCGATTTGCTGCGCGATGCCGAGAGCGGGCAGCGCGGCTTTGTCCTCAGCGGGAATACTGACTTCCTCGCCGCTTATGCGCAAGCCAGGCGCGAGCTGCCGCAGAAGCTGCGCCCGCCGCAAGGCGATGCCGCTGCTGGTGCTCGACATCGACCATTTCAAGCGCGTCAACGACAGCTGCGGCCATGCCATCGGCGACGCCGTCCTGCGCACGGTGGCCCAGCAGATCCGCGCCTGGGTGCGCGAAGGCGATGTCGCTTGCCGTTACGGCGGTGAGGAATTCGTGACCTTGTTGCCCGACTGCGGCGTCGAAGTCTCGACCGGCCGCGCCGAGCGGCTGCGCGCAGCGCTCGAGGCCACGCTGCTGCAGGCCGACGGCCGCGGGCCGGAACAGGTGACGGCCTCGTTCGGGGTAGCGGGATTCCCGAACCATGGCGGCGAGGCGGAAGCGCTGTTCCGGGCGGCGGACAAGGCCTTGTACCGGGCCAAGCAGCTGGGGCGGAACCGTGTGGTGACGGTGGGCGATTAGACCCTCCGCGCAAATTACCACTGTCGTCCCGCGCAGGCGGGCCAATACTGAGCTTCCGAATTCAGTAACCTGGAGGTACTCGTGCTGCTTCCGATATACCGAATTCTGTTATTCAGCATGGTCCCCGCCTGCGCGGGGAGGACGTGTCGGATGCATTCCCCGCACATCGATATGCGCCTAATCTTTTAACAAAAAGATCATATCCAAACGCGAAAGCATTCCTTCCAGCCGCCTCCCATGGACGGTAGCCTGTGATCGTTTTCTCAACCCGAATCGATCATGAATGTCTTACTGCTGGGCGGAAGCCCATCCGCGCCCTCGACGACCTGGCGCCTGACGCAGCTCGTCGGGGCGCGCCTGGCTGCGCTCGGCCACCGTACGGTCTCGCTGCAGGTGCGCGAGCTGCCGGCGCAGGCGCTGCTGCGTGCCGATACGCGCGACGCCGCCATCCTGGGAGCCGTCGCCCTGATCCGCGAGGCCGACGCCATCGTGGTCGGCACGCCGGTCTACAAGGCCTCGTTCAGCGGCATCCTGAAAGTCTTCCTCGACCTGCTGCCGCAGGACGGACTCGCGGGCAAGCTGGTGCTGCCGCTGGCCACCGGCGGCAGCCAGTCGCACATGCTGGCGCTCGACTACGCCCTGCGGCCGGTGCTGGCCTCGCTGGCGCCGCGCCACATCCTGCCCAGCATCTACGCGACCTCGGACCAGCTGCCTTCAAACGCTGACGGCAATCTGGTGCCGGTGCCGACGATCGCCGCGCGCATCGATGCCGGCGTCGAACAGCTGGCGCATGAACTGGAAGGTGCGCTGCTGCGCAAGGCGGCGGGCTCGCTGTCCGGGCTCGCGCCCGCATCCGCCCCCGTCACCGCATTCGCTCCGGCATCCGCCTGAAAGGACCACCATGACCGACCATTTTGAACACGCGCGCCAGCGCCGGCGCACGCTCGGCCTGCTGTTTGCGGCCGCCTCAGGCGCGGTGCTGGCCGGCACCGCGGGCCGCGCCGCCGCTGCAGCAACGCCGCAGGAAATCCGCATCGGCTACCAGAAATACGGCAGCCTGACCCTGCTCAAGGGCCGCGCCACGCTGGAGCCGCGCCTGGCCGCCAAAGGCATCAAGGTCAAATGGACCGAGTTCCCGGCCGGCCCGCAACTGCTGGAAGGCCTGAACGTCGGCAGCATCGATTTCGGCACCGTCGGCGAAGCGCCGCCGATCTTTGCCCAGGCCGCGGGCGCCGGGCTGACCTACGTCGGCAACGAGCCGCCGTCGCCAGCCTCGGAAGCCATCGTGGTGCCGAAGAGCTCTTCGCTGCGTACGCTGGCCGAGCTGAAAGGGAAAAAAATCGCCCTGAACAAGGGCTCGAACGTGCATTACCTGCTGGTCAGGGCGCTGGAAAAAGCCGGCGTCGCCTGGACCGATATCCAGCCAGTCTATCTGCCGCCCGCCGATGCCCGCGCCGCTTTTGAGCGCGGCGCCGTCGATGCCTGGGCGATCTGGGATCCCTTCCTGGCCGCGGCCGAAAAGCAGCTGGGCGCGCGCGTGCTGGCCACCGGCCAGGGCCTGGTCGCCAACCACCAGTTCTACCTGGCCTCGCGCGACTTCGCCAGCCGCTATCCGGATATCGTGCGCACCGTGCTCGAGGAAATCGCCAGGGTCGACGCCTGGGGCAAGCAGCACCCGCAAGAGGTGAGCGCCATCCTGGCGGGCCAGACCGGCCTGCCGCCCGAGGTGGTGGCGCTGGCGGCCAGCCGCTATGCCTATGGCGTCAAGGCGGTCACGCCGGAGGTGCTGCGCGCCCAGCAGGATATCGCCGACGCCTTCCACAAACTCAAGCTCATCCCGAAACCGATCGCGGTGCGCGATGCGCAGCCGCCCGCCCAGTTGACAGCACCGCTGCTGGTCAAGGAGTAAACGATGTCATCGCCGAACGTATTCTGGTTCCTCCCCACCCACGGCGACAGCCGCTACCTCGGCACCAGCCGCGGCGCGCGCACCGTCGATGGCGACTACCTGCGCCAGATCGCGGTGGCCGCCGACACCCTCGGCTACGACGGCGTCCTGCTGCCGACCGGGCGCTCCTGCGAGGATGCCTGGATCGTGGCCTCGTCGCTGATCCACGCCACCCGCCAGCTGAAATTCCTGGTGGCGATCCGTCCCGGCCTCTCCACGCCCGGCCTGTCGGTGCGCATGGCCTCGACCTTCGACCGCCTGTCCGGCGGGCGCCTCTTGATCAATGTGGTCACCGGCGGCGACCAGGGAGAATTGGAAGCCGACGGCCTGTTCGCCGACCACGCCGAGCGCTACGAGATCTCGGACGAATTCTTCCGCGTCTGGCGCGCCTCTATGGCCGGGGAGGGCGGCACCAAAGGCTTCGATTTCGACGGCAAGCACGTTACCGTGAAGGGGGCACGCACGCTCTATCCGCCGCTGCAGAAACCGTATCCGCCGCTGTACTTCGGCGGTTCCTCGGAGGCTGCGCACGAACTGGCGGCCGAGCAGATGGATGTGTATCTCACCTGGGGCGAGCCGCCGGCGGCCGTGGCCGAAAAGCTGAATGACATCCGCGCCCGCGCCGCCAGGCACGGCCGCACGCTGAAGTTCGGCATCCGCCTGCACGTCATCGTGCGCGAGACCAATGAAGAGGCGTGGAAGGCCGCCGACGAATTGATCAGCCACCTGGACGACGAAGTCATCGCCAAGGCCCAGGCCGCGTTCGCGAAGATGGATTCGGTGGGCCAGCGCCGCATGGCGGCCCTGCACGGCGGCCGCCGCGACAAGCTCGAAGTCTCTCCCAACCTGTGGGCCGGTGTCGGCCTGGTGCGCGGCGGTGCCGGTACCGCGCTGGTGGGCGATCCGGAAACGGTGGCGGCGCGCATGCGCGAATATGCCGACCTCGGCATCGATACCTTCATCCTGTCCGGTTACCCGCACCTGGAAGAGTCCTACCGCTTTGCCGAACTGGTGTTCCCGCTGCTGGGCAAAGGAAAACAGGGCGGCGAGCATTCGCTGACCGGACCTTTCGGCGAGGTGATGGCCAGCGATATCGTACCGAAAGACGGTGTCTCCAAAGACAAGAAGGTGGCGTGATGGCGGCGTCGGCCCCACAACGCCTGCTGGCCGCGCTGGCGCCCTGGGCGCTGCCGGTCCTGCTGGTGGTGGTGTGGCAGGCGGCCGCGCACACCGGCCTGCTGTCCAGCCGCATCCTGCCTGAACCCTGGGCCGTGGCGACCGCCTTCCGCGACCTGGCGCTCTCGGGCGAGCTGTGGACCCACCTGAAAGTGAGCCTGTGGCGCGCGCTGGCCGGTTTCGGCGTCGGCGCCGGCCTCGGCTTGCTGCTGGGCCTGCTCAACGGCAGCAGCCGACGCGCCGCGACCCTGCTCGACACGACCTTGCAGATGATCCGCAACATCCCGGCCCTGGCGCTGATTCCACTGGTGATCCTGTGGTTCGGCATCGACGAGGCGGCCAAGCTTTTCCTGCTGTCGGTGGGCGTGTTCTTCCCGATGTACCTGAACACCTTCCACGGCATCCGCGCGGTCGACCCGGCCCTGATCGAAATGGCGCGCAGCTACGGGCTGTCCGGCTGGGCGCTGTACCGCGACGTGATCCTGCCCGGGGCGCTGCCCGCTATCCTGGTCGGCGTGCGTTTTTCGCTGGGGTTCGTGTGGGTGCTGCTGATCGTCGCCGAAACCATCTCGGCCCAGGCCGGCATCGGCTACATGACCATGAATGCACGCGAATTCCTGCAGACCGACGTGGTGCTGGTCGGGGTGCTGCTGTATGCGCTGCTGGGCAAGGCGGCGGACGTGTCGGCGCGCGGGCTGGAGCGCTACTTCCTGCGCTGGAATCCCGCCTATCACTGAGGTCCCCATGCAAATCAATCCCATCGAAGAACGCCGGGTCAGCCAGACGGTGCACCAGTCGATCGAGCAGAACCGCGGCGCCCACCTGGCGCTGCGCGGACTCACCAAGCGCTACGGCGAGCGCACCGTGCTGGACGCGGTCAACCTCGAGATCGCACCGGGCGAATTCGTCGCCGTGGTCGGACGCAGCGGCTGCGGCAAGAGCACCTTGCTGCGCGCCATCGCCGGGCTCGAGCAGCCGGATGCCGGCCAGGTCCGGATCGGCGGTGGCGGAACTAAGCCTGAAGTGCGCATGATGTTCCAGGATGCGCGCCTGCTTCCCTGGAAAACGGCGCTGCAGAACGTGGCGCTGGGCCTGGCCGATGGCGAAGAAAGAGCGCGCGCGGCGCTGGCCAGCGTCGGGCTGGCCGAGCGCGCAGGCGACTGGCCCTCGGTGCTATCCGGCGGCCAGCGCCAGCGCGTCGCCCTGGCGCGCGCGCTGGTACATGAACCTCAGCTCCTGCTGCTCGATGAACCGCTGGGCGCGCTCGATGCGTTGACCCGCATCGAGATGCAGCAGCTGATCGAAGCGCTCTGGACCCGGCGCGGTTTCACCGCGGTACTGGTGACCCACGATGTGCAGGAAGCCGTGGTGCTGGCCGACCGCATCCTGCTGATCGAAGAAGGGCGGCTGGCGCTCGATCTGGACGTCAAGCTGGTGCGTCCGCGTGCCCGTGGCGGGGTCGAATTCGGTGCCCTGGAGAAAAAGGTGCTCGACCAGGTGCTCGGCACCCATCACAAGCATTAGAAATGTAAAAAAATTCACCCATATGTACGTCTTTATGGTTACGATGTATCCATGTTTTGCGCGTCGTTACAGAATTTTATTTGCAATGGATGAGCTGGCACAATAGATTCGCTTGTTTGACATTGGGAAATCAATTGTTTAATGTCAACTTCGACGTCGAGATATACTTAACGTTTTGTAAAGTTCAAATGGGATACTGGAGAAACTATGAGCGAACGCGACCACGAGATGAAAGTGAAAGATGTTGGAGTTGACAACGATTGCCTGTGCATCGAATTGTTAAGCGGCTTGCGCCTGATGGGCCCGCTGCGTACGAATCCGGTCTACCGCGATCCTGTCGTCCCGCATGACGCTCAAGCTCGTACTTTGCCGGCAGGTGAATTCCACCCCGCCGCCGCTTCCTGAGGCTTACCTGCCCTTGCCGCTCCGGTGATCCCGGAGCGGCCCATCCCCAACTCTCATCCTGCATCACGCCCGCCTGCCACCAGCGCGGCGCATCCTGATTTATTTCCAGCCGACATCCCGCCAGCCCACCCCGCCGCACGATTGCACGTCACGGAAGAGAAACTCCGGATGATGGAGTTAAAATGTTCCCATGAAAATTCGTGTTGCGACTTACAACATCCATAAGGGCGTGTCCTCGTTTCGCAGCACGCCCCGTGTGCTGGCATTGAAAAAAGCCATCGGCCTGTTCGATGCGAACGTGGTATTCCTGCAGGAAGTGCAGGGACGCCACGATCGCCACCAGGCGCGCTATGGCGAAAAGGTGCGCAGTCCCCATCACCACTGGCCGGAAAAGGCGCAGCACGAATTCTTTGCCGGAGAAGGGCTGCACTCGGCCTACGGCATGAATGCGATCTACGACCATGGCCACCATGGCAATGCGCTGCTGTCGGCCTACCCGATCGCGAACATGCACAACCATGACATTTCCGATCACGCCTACGAGCAGCGCGGCATCCTGCACTGCATCCTGGAAACCGATGCCGGCAATGTCCATTGCTATGTCGTTCACCTTGGTTTGTTCGAAGGCAGCCGCCGGCGCCAGACCGATGCTCTGATCAATTGCGTCAAGGAGTCTGCGGCCGACGACGAACCGGTCATCATCGCCGGCGACTTCAACGATTGGCGCAATACCCTGAGCGATTGCCTGCGCATGAAGCTGGGCGTGGTCGAAGTCTTCGATGAGCTGGAAGGGCGTGGCTCGCGCATCGGCGACATGGTGCGCAATGTGGCGGGGCGTGAACGGCGCCTGGTGCCGGCGCGGACCTTCCCTGCGGCCTTGCCCTGGTTCCGCCTGGACCGGATGTATGTGCGCGGCTTCAAGGTCGAGCATGCCGAAGTGCTGCACGGCCCGCAGTGGGCGCGCCTGTCCGACCACGCGCCTATCGTCGCCAACCTGCAGCTCGCCTAGCGTCATGCGCTCGGTTACCTACGTAGCGAACAACGACGTCACCCTCCTCGAAAGCGGCAGCACTTATTTGCCGGCCCTGCTGGAAGCGCTTGCCGCTGCCCGGCAGGAAATCCTGTACGAAACCTATATCTATGCCGATGACGAGACCGCGCACGCCATCACGGCGGCCCTGATCGCGGCGGCCGGGCGCGGCGTCAAGGTGCGCGTGGTGACCGACTGGTTCGGCACCGGCAACAGGGTGGCGCGCCAGCTGGGCGAGACTTTTGCCCAAGCCGGGGTGCATTACCGCATGTTCAATCCCTGGTTCAAGCGCGGCGCCGCGCGCAGCCACCGCAAGGTTGCCGTGATCGACAACGACGTGGCCTTTGTCGGCGGCATCAACACCAACGACGACATGCTGTGCGATTACGAGCCGCACGAAGCGCTGCCGGCGCCGCGCTGGGACTTCGCGGTGAGGGTGCGAGGACCGCTGGTCGACGAGATCCACCGCGAGGCGCAGGCCCAGTGGGCACGCACCGGCCACCTGCCGCTGGTGCGCCGGGTGAAACTCTTCAAGGAGATGCGCAAGAAGCCGCCGGCCCTGGGCGAGCGCCCGATGCGCGCCGGCTTCATCGTGCGCGACAACCTGCGCAACCGCCGCACCATTCAGCGTGCCTATCTGCAAGCCATCGGCCAGGCGCGCAAGCGCGTGCTGATGGCCACGCCGTATTTCGCACCTGGGCGCAAGTTCCGCGAGGCCATGTGCAAGGCGGCAAGGCGCGGGGTCGATGTCTGCCTCTTGATCGGGGTTGGTGAATTCCGGGTGCAGGATGCGGTCGCCGCGTCGTTCTATCCAGAACTTTTGACGGCCGGAGTGCGCATCGTCGAATACCGCAAGACGCAATTGCACGCGAAAGTGGCGGTGGTAGACGACAGCTGGGCGACAGTCGGGTCTAGTAATTGCGACGCCTTGTCACTATTTATCAATCAGGAAGCCAACGTCGTGGTGCGCGACGGCCATTTTGCCGCCAGCATGGCGCAGCAGATCCAGGCCGGCATCGCCGATGGCGTACCGGTCGGGCTGGAAGACTTGCGCAAGCTGAGCTGGATACGGCGCGCGGGCCACGAAACGGCTTATTTTTTATATCGGCTCACCATGCGGATTTTTACGATCGGCTATGCCTGAGTCCGGATTACCTGATTGATTCTTATGACAGAGAACGAAAACGTACGCATCGACAAATGGCTGTGGGCAGCGCGCTTCTTCAAAACGCGCACGCTGGCGGCGGATGCGGTCGAGCGCGGCCGGGTGAAAATCGGCGGCGACAACGTCAAGGCGGCCCGCGCGGTGAAACTCAACGACAAGATTTTCATCGATAATGGCTCGAACCGCTGGGAGGTGGTCGTGCTGGGCCTGTCCGACAAGCGCGGCCCGGCGCCGGTGGCCCAGGCGCTGTACCGCGAAACCGCGGACAGCATCGACAAGCGCGCCAACGACCAGGAAGCGCGCCGTCTGTTCCCCGAACCCGGCAGCACGATCAAGGGGCGGCCGACCAAGCGCGACCGGCGGGCCATCAACCGCGCCGGCGGTTGATCGTTTATAGAACCCCAACTCTAAACTTCCCGTTTGACATTTCACGGCTGGTAGATAATAGTACGAGCGTTCGGATTTTTTCGATTCACGCGGGGGCATTATCAGTACCACAGCCAAATCCATGAGCATGCGCAAGGGCGAGATGACGCGGGCAGCGATTCTCGACGTTGCGCTCGAGCTCGCCAGCCGCGACGGTCTCGAAGGCCTGACCATCGGTTTGCTGGCCGACCGCATGAACATGAGCAAGTCGGGCGTGTTCGCCCACTTTGGTTCGCGCGAAGACCTGCAGATCGAAGTGCTCAAGCTGTACCACCGCCGTTTTGAGCAGGAAATTTTCTTCCCCAGCATCAAGGAAGCACGCGGCCTGCCGCGCCTGGAAGCGATGTACAACCGCTGGCTCAAGCGCGTGTCGGTCGAAATCGCGTCCGGCTGCATCTATATCAGCGGCGCCGTCGAATATGACGATCGTCCCGGCCCGATCCGCGAGGAACTGGTCGGCATGGTGCGCGTCTGGCAGGGTGCGCTGGTGCGTTGTGCCCAGCAAGCCATCGATTGCGGCGACCTGAAGGCCGGTACCGACGCCGACCAGCTGGTGTACGAAATGTACGGCCTGGTGCTGGCGGTGCATCACGATGCGCGTTTCCTGCGCCTGCCGGGCGCCGTCGACCGCGCCCACCGCGGCTTTGCACGCCTGATCGAGAATTACCGCAATCCGGTGCAGTCGCCGTAGTTGTCCTAATCATTCAGTCACATTAATAAAGTAATCTTTACCTTCGTCAGGAGATCAACATGGGTCAGTACGTCGCGCCACTTCGGGATATGCAGTTCGTTCTGCACGAATTCCTGAACGTCTCGGAAGAATACAAGGGCATGCCCCGCTACGAAGACGTCGATGCCGACATCATCAACCAGGTGCTGGAAGAGGGTGCGAAGTTCACCCAGGAAGTGCTGTTCCCGCTGAACCATACCGGTGACCGCGAGGGCTGCCATTTCGATCCGGCCACCAAGACCGTGACCACCCCGAAGGGTTTCAAGGAAGCGTACAAGCAATACGTCGAAGGCGGCTGGGCGGCACTGGCCTGCGATCCGGAATACGGCGGCCAGGGCTTGCCGGTGGCGCTGAACAACTCGTTCTACGAGATGCTGAATTCCTCGAACCAGGCCTGGTCGATGTACCCAGGCCTGTCGCACGGCGCCTACGAGTGCCTGAAGGAACACGGCACCGACGAGCAGAAAGCGGCTTACCTGCCGAAGCTGGCCTCGGGCGAATGGACCGGCACCATGTGCCTGACCGAAGCCCATTGCGGCACCGACCTGGGCCTGCTGCGCTCGAAGGCCGAGCCGCAAGCCGACGGCACCTATAAAATCACCGGTTCCAAGATCTTCATCTCGGCCGGCGAGCACGACGTCGCCGACAACATCATCCACCTGGTGCTGGCGCGCCTGCCGGATGCACCGGAAGGCTCGAAAGGCATTTCGCTGTTCCTGGTGCCGAAGTTCCTGCCGAACGCCGATGGTTCGCTGGGCGAGCGCAACCCGATCTTCTGCGGCGCCATCGAAGAAAAGATGGGCATCCACGGCAACGCCACCTGCCAGATGAACCTGGACGGCGCCGTCGGCACCCTGATCGGCCAGCCGCACAAGGGCCTGAACGCGATGTTCGTGTTCATGAACGCCGCCCGCCTGGGCGTCGGCATGCAGTCGCTGGGCCTGACCGAAGTCGCCTACCAGAACGCGCTGGCGTACGCCAAAGACCGCATCCAGATGCGCAGCCTGTCGGGCCCGAAGGCACCGGACAAGCCGGCCGACCCGATCATCGTGCACCCGGACGTGCGCCGCATGCTCCTCACCGGTAAAGCCTACGCGGAAGGCGCGCGCGCGCTGACTTCGTACGTGGCTCTGCAGATCGACCGCGAACTGCACCACCCGGACGAAGAAGTGCGCAAGGAAGCCGCCGGCGAAGTCGCGCTGCTGACCCCGATCGTCAAGGCCTTCATCACCGACAACGGCTGGATCGCCACCTCGGAAGCGCTGCAGGTGTACGGCGGCCACGGCTACATCAGCGAGTGGGGCATGGAGCAGTATGTGCGCGACGCCCGCATCAACATGATCTACGAAGGCACCAACACCATCCAGTCGCTGGACCTGTTGGGCCGCAAGATCCTGATGGACAACGGCGCCAAGCTGCGTGCCTTCGGCGAGAAAATCAAGAACTTCGTCGAAGAGAACGGCCTGGACGAGCGCCTGTCCGAATTCGTGACTCCGCTGGGCGAGCTCGGCGAAAAAGTCACCAAGCTGACCATGGAAATCGGCATGAAGGCCTTCCAGAGCCAGGACGAAGTCGGCGCCGCCGCCGTGCCTTACCTGCGCGTGGCCGGCCACCTGGTGTTCTCCTACTTCTTCGCGCAGATGGCCAAGATCGCGCTGGAGAAGCAGGATTCGGGCGACAAGTTCTACGAGTCGAAGCTGCACACCGCGCGCTTCTACTTCGCGCGCCTGTACCCGGAAACCGCGATGCTGATCCGCCAGGCGCGTTCGGGTGCTTCGAACCTGCTGGCGCTGGATGCAGATCTGTTCTAACTAGACCCATCACGCAGAAAAACCTCCGTCGCCCCTCCTGCGCAGGCAGGGGCGACGATAATCAAGGATTACGAAGATGACCAATTTCATCGTCAAAAAAGTCGCCGTGCTCGGCGCCGGCGTGATGGGCGCGCAGATTGCTGCGCACTGCGTCAACGCCAAGGTCCAGGTCGTGCTGTTCGACCTGCCGGCCAAAGAGGGCAATAAAAACGGTATCGTCCTGAAGGCCATCGAAGGCCTGAAGAAACTGTCGCCGGCCCCGCTGGGCAACAAGGACGACGCCGCCCTGATCGAAGTCGCCAACTACGAAGACAACCTCGAGCTGCTGGCCGGCTGCGACCTGATCATCGAAGCCATCGCCGAGCGCATGGACTGGAAGCACGACCTGTACAAGAAGGTCGCGCCGCACATCGGCGCCAACACCATCTTCGCCTCGAACACCTCGGGCCTGTCGATCAACAAGCTGGCCGAAGGCTTCGACGAAGAACTGAAGGCGCGCTTCTGCGGCGTCCACTTCTTCAACCCGCCGCGCTACATGCACCTGGTCGAGCTGATCCCGACCGCCGCCACCCGTCCGGATATCCTGGACCAGCTGGAAACCTTCCTGACCTCGACCCTGGGCAAGGGCGTGGTGCGCGCGAAAGACACCCCGAACTTCATCGCCAACCGTGTCGGCATCTTCGGCATGCTGGCCACCATCCACGAGGCCGAAAAATTCGGTCTGTCGGTGGACGTGGTCGACGACCTGACCGGCGCCAAGCTGGGCCGCGCCAAGTCGGGCACCTTCCGCACCGCGGACGTGGTCGGCCTGGACACCATGGGTCACGTGATCAAGACCATGCAGGACAACCTGCAGGACGACCCCTTCTTCAGCGTGTACAAGACGCCTGAAGTCCTGACGAAGCTGATCGAGAAGGGCGCGCTGGGCCAGAAGGCGGGCGCCGGCTTCTACAAGAAGGTCGGCAAGGACATCCAGCGCCTCGACTTCGCCACGGGCGAATACGTCACCGGCGGTGCCAAGGCCGCCGACATCGTCGGCCGTATCCTGAAAGAGAAAGACCCGGTCAAGAAGTTCAAGGCCATGCGCGAATCGACCAACCCGCAGGCGCAATTCCTGTGGGCGATCTTCCGCGACGCCTTCCACTACATCGCGTTCCACCTCGACACCATCGCCGACAACGCGCGCGACGTCGACTTCGCGATGCGCTGGGGCTTCGGCTGGAGCGTCGGTCCGTTCGAGACCTGGCAAGCCGCCGGCTGGACCCAGGTCGCCCAGTGGGTCAAGGAAGACATCGAGGCCGGCAAGGCCCTGACCGATGCACCGCTGCCAGCCTGGGTCTTCGAAGGCCCGGTCGCCGAGAAGGGCGTGCATACCGCCGAAGGTTCGTACTCGGTGACGAAGAACGCCTACGTGCCGGTGTCCGACCTGCCGGTGTACAAGCGCCAGCAGTTCCGCGCACCGGTCGTCGGCAGCACCACGCTGGATCCGAAGAGCGCGGGCACCACCGTGTTCGAGGACGAGTCGGTGCGCCTGTGGCACTCGGACGACGAAGTGCTGGTGATCTCGCTGAAGACCAAGATGCACGTGATCGGCGACGGCGTCATCAAGGGCCTCAAGCGCGGCATGGAAGAAGCGGAGAAGGGCTACAAGGGCCTGGTGATCTGGAATACCGACGCCACCGAAGGCGGCGCCTTCTCGGCCGGCGCCGACCTGCAATCGGCCCTGCCTGCCTTCATGGCCGGCGGCGCGAAAGCGATGGACCCGATCGTCAAGGAACTGCAGGACACCTTCATGCAGATGAAGTACTCGAACATCCCGGTCGTGGCCGCGGTGGCGGGCCTGGCCCTGGGCGGCGGCTGCGAAATGGCGCTGCACGCATCGAAGCGCGTGGCCTCGATCGAGTCCTACATCGGCCTGGTCGAAGTCGGCGTCGGCCTGGTGCCGGCCGGCGGCGGCCTGAAGGAAGCGGCGCTGCGCGCGGCGAATGAAGCCAAGGGCAACGACATCCTGCAATTCCTGAAGACCGGCTTCACCAACGCCGCAACCGCGCAAGTGTCGAAATCGGCGCTGGAAGCCAGGGCGATGGGTTACCTGAAGGAAGACGACGTCATCGTGTTCAACCCCTACGAACTGCTGCACGTGGCGAAGGTCACCGCGCGCGCGATGTTCGACGCCGGCTACCGCGCACCGGCGCGCCGTCCGGTCCCGGTGACGGGCCGCTACGGCTGGGCGACCATCCGCGGCCAGCTGGTCAACATGCGCGACGGCGGCTTCATTTCGGCCTATGACTACCAGCTGGGCGACACCATCGCCGAGATCGTGACCGGCGGCGACATCGACCAGGGCAGCTACGTCTCCGAACAGTGGCTGCTGGACATGGAGCGCAAGGCCTTTGTCTCGCTGCTGAACAATCCGAAGACCCAGGAACGTATCATGGGCATGATGCAAACTGGCAAACCAGTGCGTAACTGATCGCGTCGCGGATAACAAGGACTACTGACATGAGCAAACAACTTCAAGACGCATACATCGTCGCAGCGACCCGCACCCCGATCGGCAAGGCGCCGCGCGGCATGTTCAACAAGACCCGCCCGGACGACCTGCTGATCGCCGCGATCAAGGGCGCGATGGCCGCCGTGCCGAACCTGGACCCGGCTGTCATCGTCGACGCCATCATCGGCTGCTCGTTCCCGGAAGCCGAGCAGGGCTTCAACATCGCGCGCCAGGCCGTCGTCATGGCCGGCCTGCCGAACACCGTCGGCGGCGTCACCGTCAACCGCTACTGCGCTTCGGGCATCACCGCCCTGGCCATGGCCGCCGACCGCATCCGTGTCGGTGAAGCCGACGTCATGATCGCCGGCGGCGTCGAATCGATGTCGATGGTGCCGATGATGGGCCACCACCCGTCGATCAACATGCGCGTGTTCCAGGACGAAAACGTCGGCCTGGCCTACGGCATGGGCCTGACCGCCGAGAAGGTCGCCGCCCAGTGGAAGGTGTCGCGCGAAGACCAGGACGCCTTCGGCCTGGAATCGCACCGCCGCGCCATCGCCGCGCAGCAGGCCGGCCACTTCAAGGACGAGATCACCCCGGTCGAGATCACCACCCGCACCCCTGACCTGGCCACCGGCGAGATCAAGGTCAAGCAGCGTACTGTCGACACCGACGAAGGCCCGCGCGCCGACGCCAGCATGGAAGGCATGGCCAAGCTGAAGCCGGTGTTCGCGGCCAAGGGCTCGGTCACCGCCGCGACCTCCTCGCAGATGTCGGACGGCGCCGGTGCGCTGATCGTCGTCAGCGAAAAGATCCTGAAGGAGCACAACCTGACCCCGCTGGCCAAGTTCTCGTCCTTCGCCGTGCGCGGCGTGCCGCCGGAAATCATGGGCATCGGTCCGAAGGTCGCGATTCCCGCGGCACTGGCCGCCGCCGGCATCAGCCAGGACCAGCTGGACTGGATCGAGCTGAACGAAGCCTTCGCCGCCCAGGCCCTGGCCGTGATCCGCGACCTGAACCTGGACACCAGCAAGGTCAACCCGCTCGGCGGCGCCATCGCCCTCGGCCACCCGCTGGGCGCCACCGGCGCCATCCGCGCGGCCACCGTCGTCCACGCTCTGCGCCGTAACAGCCTGAAGTACGGCATGGTCACCATGTGCGTCGGCGCCGGCATGGGTGCCGCCGGTATCATCGAACGCGTGTAATCACCGCTTAGCGTGCTGAAAGGGTGGGAACGGAAAACCGTCCCCACCCTTTTTATTATGCCAAACCGCCGCGTGACGGGCAGGGTGGACGGATTTCCCGTCCACGCGTCCAAGCGCCGGCGTGAATAGACATCAAGGAGACTCTGAATGGACATCCTCACCACCACCGCCAACGGCATCCTCACCCTCGAATTCAACCGCCCCGAGCGCAAGAACGCCATCACCGGCACCATGTACCAGATCATGGCCGACGCCCTGCTGGCCGCCGAAGCCGACCCCACGATCCGTGCCATCCTCATCACCGGCAAACCCGAGATCTTCACCGCAGGTAACGACCTCGACGACTTCCTCAACAACGCCGGCGAAGGCGCGATGACCGAAGACCGCCCGGTCTTCCAGTTCATGAAAGCGCTGGAAGGCTGCACCAAGCCGGTGGTAGCCGCCGTCGCCGGCGCCGCCGTCGGCATCGGCACCACGCTGCTGATGCACTGCGACCTGGTCTATTGCGCCGACACGGCAAAGCTCTCGATGCCCTTCAGCCAGCTCGGCCTGTGCCCGGAATTCGGCTCCTCGCTGCTGGTCGCACAAGCCGCCGGCTACACCCGCGCCGCCGAAAAGCTGATGCTGGGTGAAGCCTTCTCGGCCCAGGAAGCCTTCGAGATGGGCATCGTCGCGCGCGTGCTGCCTGCCGCCGAACTGCTGGCCTTTGCGCAAGGCCAGGCCGCCAAGCTGGTGAAGCTGCCGGCGGCGTCGATCCGCACCACCAAGGCGCTGATGAAGCGCTCGCGCTCGGCGCTGGTGAAAGAGACCATCGCGGCCGAAAACGAACGCTTCAGCGCGATGCTGACCGGCGGCGAAGCCAAGGAAGCGTTCACGGCCTTCTTCGAGAAGCGCAAGCCGGATTTCAGCAAGTTCGACTGAGCATGGCGGGAGCGATCCCGCCATGCAGTGCTTCATAAGCTCACGTCGACCTGCGCATACCACGAGCGTCCGTTGATCCCGAACGGGCAAGTCTCCCAGCAATACGTAAAGCCCATCTGCGGGAAGGGCGCCGCTCGCACCGGATCCCATTTCGTCGGGAAGGTGTTGAAGATGTTGTTCGAGCCGAGTGTCACGCTGGTCGCCTTGTTGATGTTGTAGCGCAGCGTGGCGTCGACGATCCACTTGGCGTCCCAGGTCTGCACGAACGGGGCGGTAAAGCCCTGGCCCTGGACTTCGCCGTAGTAATTGGCGCGCAGGTTGCCGTTCCAGGCGCCGCGGGTGTAGTCGGCCGACAGCACGTGGTGCTGGCGCGGCTGGCCGCGTTCGATCAGGGTCACCTGGGCGTCGTCGAACAGCTGGGTGCCGCTCAGCACCGGCGAATCGGAGTGGCGGGCCGCGACCTTGGTGCGGTTGAAGTCCAGCTGGCCGGACAGCACCAGGGCCGACCCCGGCCAGCGCGTGGTGTGTTCGGCGACGATGTCGAGGCCGCGCGTCCGGGTGTCGATGGCATTGGTGAAGAACTGTGCCTGGCCGACCTTCAGCGGGTCGAGGATGGCGCGGATCGGGCATGCCGCCACGGTCGGGCAGGGGCCGGATTCGGGCGCGATGTTGGACGAGAACACGATGCGGTTGTTGATGTCGATGCCCCACAGGTCGGCCGTCAGCGAGAAGTTGGACGCCGGGCGCAGCACGATGCCGACGCTGGCGTTCTTCGAGGTCTCCTCTTTCAGGTTGGGGATGCCGAAGGCGCGGGTGACGGCGCTGCCTTCGCGCGCGGTCAGGGTTTCGGTGAGCACGCCGGCGCCATTCAGGTTGGTCGAGACCGAGCTGTAGAACTTCTGCTGCACGCCGGGCGCGCGGAAGCCGGTCGATACCGTGCTGCGCAGGCCGACCGTGCGGCCCGGGTCGTAGCGCAGCGACAGCTTGCCGGTGGTGGTGCTGCCGAAGTCCGAGTATTTTTCCCAGCGTACGGCGGCGCCCAGCAGCAGGGTGCCGGTCAGCTTGTGTTCGGCATCCAGATAGAGCGCGATGTTGTGACGGCTGTCGTTGACCGCCGTGGCCGGCGTGTAGCCGGGGAAGCCCTGGGTGCCGGACGCAGCGATGCCGCCCAGCTGGTCGCGGATCACGATGGCCGGGTTGTTGGTGCGGCCGTACTGGTAGGAGACCGGGTCGCCGGCGTCGATGGCATAGCCGTCGCGGCGGTATTCGAAGCCGGTGGCGAAGGACAGCTCGCGCCCGCCGAACGGAATCGGTCCGCGCAGGTCGGCGTTGATGGTGGTCTGCTTGAACTTGAGCGTTCCGGTGTCGGCTTCGAAAGGCGATTCGGCGTAGATGCCGCCGCCTGGCCTGGGTTCGTACCAGTAGCTGATGTTGATGGTTTCCTTTTCATGGAAATCGAGTTCGCTGCGGCCGTGGTTGACCGACAGGTCGGCCTTCCAGCCAGCGGCCAGGTCGCGCCGGTAGCCGAGCGCGAGCGAGCCATCCTTCACCGTGGTGCGGATGTTCGGCAGGAAGCCTTCCGGGTACACGGAAGGCACGTTGCGGCCGTCTTCGGCAGGGCGGAAGAAGCCGGACGAGTCGCCGGTCCGGTGCGAGACGCCGCCGAAGAGGTAGAACTCGCCGCCCGCCGCGGGTACGGCCGCATTCCACCAGAAGTACTTGTCCTTGGCCAGGCTGTCGCCGATGCGCTGGGTGACGCGCGGCGGGTCGACGCGCAGGGTGTCGACGCCGGCACGGTTGGTGTCGCCGCGGTGGCGTCCTTCGACGGTGAGGTTGAAGTAGCCGCCGTCGCCGATTGCCCAGCCGGTGTTGGCGCTGACCGAGCGCAGCGCGCCGCCGCCTTCGCTGGAGCCGCCGATCGTGCCCGACGCCTGGGTGACGCCGGTCTGCTGCTTGAGCACGATGTTGATCACGCCGGCGATGGCGTCGGACCCGTATTGGGCGGCGGCGCCGTCGCGCAGCACTTCGATGCGCTGGATGGCCGACATCGGGATCGCATTGATGTCGGTGCCGGCCGAGCCGCGGCCGATGGTCTGCTGGACGTTGACGAGGGCCTGCTGGTGGCGGCGCTTGCCGTTGACCAGCACCAGCAGCTGGTCCGGGCCGAGCGAGCGCAGGGTGGCGGGGCGGATGATGTCGGTGCCGTCACTGATGAAGGTCGACGAGAAATTGAAGGATGGGTCGAGCGTCTGCAGCAGCTTGCCGAGTTCCAGCGGCCCCGCCATCTGCATGTCCTTGGCGCTGATCAGGCCGACCGGCGCGGCGGCGTCCAGGGCCGTGCGCGCCGCGCCACGCGAGCCGAGCACGACGACTGATGACACCGCCGGATCCAGGGCCTGGTCTGTCGCGCCGGGCGGCGGCGCGTCGGCGCCTTGCCGGGGCCAGGCCGGCGCAAAGGCCAGCAAGAGGGAAGTAGCGAGGAGGGTGCGGGCAAAACCGGGCAGGGCTGTCTGTAGTGTCATCCTGGGCTCTCGTCGTTGTGATCGGATGCCGTCTTGCACTTGCATGGTGCAAGTTCAGCGCGAAAACAAAGTCTACCCAGAAAGATTCGGTATTTACAAATGTTAAGGATCACATGTTGCAAATAAGCCAATGCCAGCATGGGCGATGCATGAGCCGCGATGTATGCCCATGCCATATTGCTGACACACAGATCCGTTAGCATGGCCAGACCCGCGCGGCGCGCGCACCAAAACAAAGCCGAGCCGTGTGCCATGTTCAATAACGCCACGGTAAAGTAAGCCCTATCCAAGGAGAACAGAATGGAAGCCGAAATCAAGCTCGCGATCGATGCCGCCAGCGCTGCCCGGATCAAGAAACTGCCGGTCCTGCGCGAACACGCCGTGTCCAAGCCGCAGGAGCAGGAACACGTCGACCGCTATTTCGACAGCGCCGGCTTCGATTTGTGGCGCCATGGCTTCGCCCTGCGCGTGCGCAGCGCCGACGGCCGCCACGTGCAGACCCTGAAGGGCGGCGGCAGCGCGCTGGCCGGCCTGCACCAGCGCACCGAGCTGGAAACCGAGATCCCTTCCGAAGAGCCCGATCTCGACCTGTTTGCGCGCCAACTGAAAGAAGCCTTGCCGCAGCTGGCCAGACTGCAGATGCCGGTCCTGGCACCGGTGTTCGTCAACCGCAGCAAACGCTCGAGCTGGATGCTCGAACTGCCGGACGGCGTGCAGGTGGAGTGCGCGCTCGACATCGGTGAGCTGCAGCATGGCGAGCGCAGCGTGCCGGTGCGCGAGCTGGAACTGGAAATCAAGCAGGGCGAACCCGTGCGCCTGTACGAGCTGGCGCAGCAGGTGCATGCGGCGCTGCCGGTGCGCCTCGAACACGTCAGCAAGGCCGAACGCGGCTATGCACTGGCCGGCGCGACGGCACCGCGCGCGGTCAAGGCGGCCAGGGTCGAACTCGGGCGCAAGGCCAGCATGGGCGAGGCGTTGGGCGCGATCCTGGCCAACTGCCTGCAGCAGATGCAGGCCAACGAGAAGGGCGTGGTCGCGGGCGACGTCGAGAGCCTGCACCAGATGCGGGTCGGCCTGCGCCGCCTGCGCGCCGCGCTGGCGATGGTGCGCGACATGATCCAGCTGCCGGAAGCCGTTGCCGCCGACATCGAATGGCTGGCCGGCGAACTGGGCGACGCGCGCAACTGGGATGTGTTCATCGAATCGGTGCTGCCCGAACTGCCGCTGCCCGAGGCGTACCGGCCGGGCATGGAGCGGGTGATGGTGGCGTCGCGCGAAGAGGCCGAGCGCCACCGCAACAAGGTCAAGTCGGCGGTGGGCAGCGCGCGCTACACCACGCTGCTGCTGGCCCTGGGCAGCTGGATCGCCGGCCAGGGCTGGAAGCAGGCCGGCCTGCCCTCGGAGCCGCTGGCGCAGCGCGTCGCCAAGGCCGCGCCGCAGCTGGTGCAGCATGCCGCCGCGCGCGTGCGCAAGCGTGCCCGTGCCTACGACCTGCAGCGTCCGGAATGCCTGCACAAGGTGCGCATCGCGGCCAAGAAGGAGCGCTATGCGCGCGAGTTCTTCGATGCCGTCGGCCACGGCAAGCGCGGCGCGCGGCGCCACGAGCTGCTGGCCGCCATGCAGGATGAACTCGGCACGATCAACGACAGCGTGGTGGCGCGCGAGCTGGTGGCGCAACTGCGCGAGCGGGTGCCGCAGGAGGCGGCGCTGCTGGGCTTCATCGAGGGCGTGCTAACCGCGCGCGCCGAGGAAGCCTTGCCGCGGGCACGACGCCACGTGAAGAACCGTCTGCGCGAGCGCGCCGCGTTCTGACCCGGCTTCACTCCCCCTGCTGCGCGTCCTTGCGATAATCGCTCGGGCTGCTGCCTGTCCACTGCCGGAAGGCGCGCGAAAAACCGGGCGCGTCGGCGAAGCCGAGCTCGAAGGCCAGCGCCGCCACCGGCGTGTTCGAGTGCGTCAGGCGGTGGACGGCGATATCGCGCCGCAGACCATCCTTCAGCAAGCGGAAATGCGTGCCTTCCCCGGCCAGGCGGCGGTTCAGCGTGCGCACCGAGGTGTGCAGCGCATCCGCCAGCGCCCCGATGCTCACTGCCTGGTGCAGGCGCGGTTCGAGGTAGGCGCGGGCCCGGGCGCTGATGCTGCCGCGATGCAGGGGGCTGAAGGTCCAGTCTTCCGGCGCGCGTTTCAGGAAGGCCCACAGCTCGTGTTTCTCGCGCCTGAATTCGGACGCGCAGTCGCGGTAGGCGAGCGTCATGCCGGTCGCCTCGGCATCGAAGCGCACGGCGCCGGGATACAGCAAGGCATAGTCTTCCGCATGTGCCGGCGCTGCGAAGCGGAAGGCGATGCCGTGCAGGTCGAGGTCGCGCCCCGCCAGCCAGGAGGCGACGCCATGCGCCAGTTTCATCATCAGCGCATGGCCGAGCGGATTGACCGGCGTGCCGGGCGTCCTTTCCAGCAGCGCCAGGCGCACCGACTCGCCGCGGATCGACAGGTGCAGGCGGTAGTCGTCCAGCAGCAGGTTCCAGAAACGCACAAAACGGTTCAGCGCGACCAGGATGGTGGGCGCGTCCAACAGGCTGAGCATCAGGTACTTCAGGGTGCCGGTGCGGATCGGGCGCGACCACAAGCCCAGCATTTCGTCGTCGAGTGCCGCGGCCACGGCCCGGTACAGCGCCGCGTATTGCTGGCGCGTGATGCGCGCGTCCGGCTGCTCGGGCAGGCCGGGCGGAATGGCGGCGCCGCTCAGTGCCTGGGCGGCCGGCTCGTCGCCGCGCCGCGTGCGCAAGAAGTGCAGCATGCCGGCAGCGAAGTCGGCCGGAAGGGTGAGCGGATTGTGCGGCTTGGTATCGATCATCGGGCCATTATGGCGCAAATTGCACAGCGCTTGGCGCAACCCGACAACCATTTACGGGTGTCCTCCCTATACTCGCCTCAGCGCCGCATGGCGAATTCCTGGCAACCGATGGAGGATGTAGTGAATACAAGACGCATTGTCGTGACCGGCATGGGCATGGTGACGCCGCTGGGCTGCGACGTCGACACCGCATGGCGGCATCTGCTGGAAGGCCGCTCGGGCCTGGTCGGTCTGGACGACGCGCTCACCGAAGGCATACAAGCCAGGGTCGGCGGCGTGGTGCCGGCGCTGGCGCCGGACCAGCCGTGGGGCTTCGATGCCGACCGCGCCGTCGAACCCAAGGACCAGAAAAAGATGGACCGCTTCAGCGTGTTCGCCCTCGCCGCGGCCCGCGACGCCCTGGCCCAGGCCGGCTGGCAGCCGGAGACCGATGAGGCGCGCGAACGCACGGCCACGATCGTCGGCTCCGGCGTCGGCGGCTTCGGCACCATCGTCGAGGCCGTGCGTACCACCGACGGACGCGGTCCGCGCCGGCTGTCGCCCTTCACCGTGCCGGGCTTCCTGGCCAATATGGCCGCCGGCCACATCTCGATCCGCCATGGTTTCCGCGGCCCGCTGGGCGCGCCGGTGACCGCTTGCGCGGCCAGCGCGCAAGCCATCGGCGATGCCGCGCGCCTGATCCGCAGCGGCGAGGCCGACGTCGCCGTGTGCGGCGGCGCCGAAGCCTGCATCGACCGCGTCAGCCTGGGCGCCTTTGCGGCGGCGCGCGCCATGTCCACCGCCTTCAACGAGCGTCCGATGGCGGCATCGCGGCCCTTCGACCTGGCACGCGACGGCTTCGTGATGGGCGAGGGCGCCGGCATGCTGGTCATCGAGGAACTGGAGCACGCCCTGAAGCGCGGCGCGACGCCGCTGGCCGAACTGGTTGGCTACGGCACCAGCGGCGACGCCTACCACATGACCTCGCCGCCCGAGGACGGCGCCGGCGGCCGCCGCGCCATGCAGCTGGCCATCCGCCAGGCGGGCATCGATCCGGCGCTGATCGGCCACGTGAACGCGCATGCGACCTCCACGCCGGCCGGGGACGCCAGCGAACTGGCGGCCCTGCAGGCGATTTTCGGCAAGGACAGCGGCCCCGCAGTGTCCGCCACCAAGTCCTCGACCGGGCACTTGCTCGGCGCGGCGGGGGGCGTGGAAGCCATCTTCACCATCCTGGCGCTGCGCGACCAGCTGGCGCCGCCTACCCTGAACCTGGAGCAGCCCGACCCGGCGGCCGGGGGCGTGGACATCGTCACCGGCGCGGCGCGCAAGATCGCGACGGACTACGCCATGTCGAACGGTTTCGGCTTTGGCGGCGTGAACGCCAGCCTGGTGTTCCGGCGCGTTTGATTGGCACCTGAGGGGTGCCATGAATGTGGTGCCGGTATATTTTCCTACCGCCGGCGCCGGTAGGGCAGCCGGGCTGCCGTTCTCTTTTCCCGAGAGACAAGACACATTCTGCCGGCCGGATGTGACATCCGTTTGACGCCGGCGTGACGTGTGCATGACCTCGGCACGCCGGATTCAGGGCGCGCCGGCCGTGCCTGCGCTATCCGGCTTCAGCGCGGCCGTCCACTTGTGGAGAAAGCCGGCCAGCGAGGGCGCCTGCTGCTTGGCGCTGAGCAGGGCGACTGCGGTGTGCAAGGCCTTGTCGTCGCGCGTGCCGAAGCTGCGCGTGCTTTCTGCCAGTTCGCGCTTGGTGGCCGGTGCCGGTGTGCCCTGCGACGGCGGCAGGTGATTGGCCAGGTCGGCTTCGCGCAGCAGCAGCTCGTCGTCGGACGTGGCGGCCGGCGTCACGACCACGTCGGGCGTGACGCCGTGGGCCTGGATCTCGTGGCCGCCAGGGGTGAAGTAGCGCGCCACCGTGAACTTGATGCCGTCGTCGGCGCCCAGCGGCATCACCGACTGTATCGAGCCCTTGCCGAAGGTGCGGGTGCCGACCACGGTGGCGCGGCGGTGGTCCTGCAGGGCGCCGGTGACCAGTTCCGCGGCCGAGGCGGAGGCACCGTTGACCAGCACCGTCAGCGGCACGGTGCGGGCCCAGACGGGCAGGCCAGCCAGCACGTCGGCCTCGCCCGCGAGTTGGTAGTAGCGCGCATCGACGGTCACGGTGGCGTTGGCGCCGGGCGCATTGCCGCGCGCGGTGAAGACCACGGCATCCTGCGGCAGGAAGGCGCCGGCGACGCTCACCGCGGCCGGCACCATGCCGCCCGGGTCATTGCGCAGGTCAAGGATCAGGCCGCGCGGCGCAGCCTGGCCCGGGCCCTTGCCATCCAGTTGCCTGAGCGCCGCCACCAGGTCGGCACCGGTGGCGCCGCCGAATTCGGCGATGCGGATCCAGGCCAGGCCGGGCGCCGCCATGCGCGCGCTGACGGTGGCGTTGTGCAGCGCTTCGCGCGTGATGTGCAGGGTGCGCTGCTTGCCGCCCTGGACCACGCCGACGGTCACCACGCTGCCCGGCGTGCCGTGCATGCGCCGTGCCACCTCGCTGCCGGACAGGCCGGGGAGTGCGATGCCGTCGATCGAGGCGATGAGGTCGCCGGAGCGGATGCCGGCGCGCGCGGCCGGGCTGTCGTCGGCGGTGGCGACCACGCGCATGCGGTCGCCGTCGCCTTCCACCGTGATGCCGATGCCGACGTATTCGCCCGAATCCTCGCGCGCGAGGTCGCGCATGTCGTCCTTGCTCATGTATTGCGAGTGGGCGTCGAGCGAGGACAGCATGCCGGCGATGGCACCGTCGAACAGTTTGGCGTCGTCGGCCTGGCCGACGTAGTTCTGCTTGACCAGGGCATAGGCGGCGATCAGCTTTTCCATTTCGCCCTGGGGCAGGGGCAGGGGGCTGGCCACCCTGGCCGGAGCGTCGACGGCTTCGGCGGCCCGGGTCAGCGGCGCGCAGGCCAGGATAAAGGCGGCGCAAGCGGCGGCCAGGGTGGCCGGCTTGCGGTGCATCGTTCGTGTCATATCGGCTCCTTGTTCCATCCATGGCATTCTGGAACGCCACCCTGTTAAGCGGCGTAAGCGACAGGTAAAGTGATGTAAAGTGCATGCCACCCTGGCAACGCCAGGAAGTTGCCCTTCTTCCGTGCTTGTTCCTTACAGCACAATGCACCGATAATCTCCTTTTGCGGTGACCAGCCGCCGCCCTTCAGGAGATGTGAGTGCAAGATCGCGATCAAGACCCGGCCAGCCCTGCCGACCAACCCGCCAGCCCGGCGCGCCGCCGCATCTTCCAGGCCGCCGCCGCGGTCGGCCTCACCACCCAGCTGCCGGCCGCGCAGTCCGCCAATGCAAAAGCGAGCAAGCCTGCCGCCGGTTCGCTGGACGCCAAGCTCAAGGCCCACGTCAAGAACGTGGTCGTGATCTACCTGGAAAACCGTAGCTTCAACAATCTGTTCGCCGATTTTCCGGGCCTGGCCCAGCCGCTGGCGGATGTGCCGGCCGCGGCGATGCTTCAGCGCGACCGCGATGGTTCCGTGCTGGGCGAACTGCCGAAGATCTGGGGCGGCATGGTGCCGGCGCGCCAGAACCTGGGCGGCAAGGATTACCTGATCAAGGAAGACGACATCCAGCATCTGCCGAATGCGCCCTTCAGGCTGACGGACGGCGCAGGCAAGCCGCTGCCGGAAGGGCTGGTCACGCGCGACCTGACCCACCAGTTCTATCACAACCAGATGCAGATCAACGGCGGCAAGAACGACAGCTTCGTGGCCTATGGCGACAGCGGCGCGCTGGTGATGGGGCATTACGGCGAAACGCAAAAGAACCTCGGTCTGTGGCAGATCGCGCGCGAGTTCACGCTGTGCGACAACTTCTTCATGGCGGCCTTCGGCGGTTCCTACCTGAACCACCAGTTCCTGATCAGCGGCCGCGTGCCGGAATACTTCAACGCCAAGGACTCCCCGGCGAAGAAGAAGATCGCGGTGCTGGAAGACGGCCCGCAAGGCACGCGCCTGGCGCTGGCGCCGGATTCGCCAAAATCTGCGCTGGAGGGCAAGCCGAAGTTCGTCAACCACGGCGCCATCACGCCGGACGGCTATGCGGTGAATACCATGGCGCCGCCTTACCAGCCGAGCTGGGCGCGTCCGGTGGCGGGCGGAGATCCGCTGCATGCCGACCCGCAGGATCCGTCGGTGCTGCCGCCGCAAACCTATGACACCATCGGCGACCTGCTGTCGCGCCAGGGTGTCAGCTGGGCCTGGTATGGCGGTGCCTGGCAGGCGGCGCTGGATGGCCGCGGCGAAGGTTCGCGCCCGAACTTCCAGCACCACCACCAGCCCTTCAATTACTTCAAGCAGTTTGCGCCGGGCACGCCAGCACGCGCCGCGCACTTGCGCGACGGCGGCCTGGGCGACAGCCCGATCTCGAACAAGTTCATCGCCGACGCCATCGCCGGCAAGCTGCCTGCCGTGGCCTTCTACAAGCCGCAGGGCAACCTGAACCTGCACGCCGGCTATTCGGACATCGAGTCGGGCGACGCCCACGTCGCCAATGTGATCGAGCACCTGAAAAAGTCGCCGCAGTGGCAGGACATGGTGGTGGTGATCACCTTCGACGAGAACGGCGGCTGGTGGGACCATGTGGCGCCGCCCAGGGGCGACCGCTGGGGCCCGGGCTCGCGCATCCCGGCGATCGTGGTGTCGCCGTACGCGAAAAAGGGCGCGGTCGACCACAATTTCTACGACACCACCTCGATCATGCGGTTCATTACCCGCCTGCACGGCTTGCCGCTGCTGGACAGCCTGGCCGCCCGCAATGCCGCCTTCGAAGGGCGCGGCGCGCGTGGGCCGGGCGATCTGACCGGCGCGCTCAGCTTCCGCTGAGCCAGTTTTCTGCAGCGCCGAAGCGGCCTCCAGGGGCCGCTTTTTTTACGCCTGACGCATTTATCGCATATGGAAAGTTGCCTACCGGCTAACGTGCGCTGTGCAGGATCACGCCGCACTACACTCTGCCATGGCCGTTATCAATTGAACACGTGCTTGCGCGCGGCTTTGCCGCCAAACGCCAACTTTCATACCCACAGAATCAGGAGAACACCATGCAAAAAAACAAAACCTTGAAAGGGCTGCTGGCAGTGTCGGCAGTCGCCGCCATGTTTAGCGCCGTCGGCGTCCACGCCCAGACCGCCACCTCCAGCACCAGCCCGAACCAGGCCGGCAAGGTCAGCAAGGATGGCGCCATGGACAACACCAACAGCACCGGCATGGAAGCCCGTAACACCGCTGCCGGTTCGAGCGGCATGAACCACAGCGCCGGCAGCGTCACCAACGGCGCCGTGCAGAGCGGCTCGATGGGTGGCAGCGCCGCTGCCGGTCAATCGGCTGCAGGCGGCGCCTCGGGCGCCAAGCTGAGCTCGGGTGACGAAAAAGCCGTGAAAGACATGGCGATGGCCGACATGGCTGAAGTTGCAACCGGCAAACTGGCCGTGAGCAAGGCCCAGAGCCCGGAAGTGAAAGCCTTCGGCCAGCAGATGATCGATGACCACGGCGCGGCCCTGACCAAGGTCCAGACCCTGGCCCAGGCACGTGGCGTGACCCTGCCGACCGAACTGGATTCCAAGCACAAGGCCATGTCGGCCAAGCTGGAAAAACTGAGCGGTGCCGAGTTCGACAAGGCCTACATGGCTGGCGCCGGCGTGAAAGACCACACCGACACCCACAACAAGCTGGTGAGCGACTCGAAAAAGATCAAGGATCCGGACGTGAAAGCACTGGCCGACCAGCATATGCCGGTCGTCGAGCAGCACCTGAAGGCCGCCCAGCAAATGGCATCGGCCAAGTCGGGCACGACCTCGGGTAAATAATACCTGGGGGTGGGCACCCTGTGCCCACCAAGGCATCCCGTCACGCCCTCAAGGCGTCACGGGATGTTTGCATTTTGGGCGCTCGAATCGAGCTTCCTAGTCCAGCGTCAGCAGGTAGGCGCTGATATTGCGCGCATCCTTTTCGCTCACGCCCAGGTCGGGCATGGCCGTGTTCGGCTGTACCGATTGCGGATCCTGGATCCAGCGCATCAAATTGGGCTGGTTGTTGAGCAGGTCGCCGGCGATGAAGGGGCGCTTGCCGATGCCCTCGAGCGGACGGCCGACAAAGGTATCGGACCCGATCACGCCCGGGATCTTGTGGCAGGACTGGCAGGCGTACTGGGTCAGCGCCAGCTTGCCGAGCGCCGGATCGCCGGTCACGCCGGGTGGCGGCTTGGGGCCGCTGTCGCAGGCTGTCAGCAGGCTGGCACCTGCCAGGCAGGCGGCGGCCAGCGAGGCGGCCCTGAACACGCGTGGCGCCTTCATTGTGCTTTCCCTTCTTTCGGTGCGAGGGCGGTCAGCCGCTTGTATTCCTGCGCGCTCATGTCCGGCAAGCGGGCGATGAAGGCGACCGCCGCCCAGGTGTCGGCTTCGCTCAAGTGAAATTCCCAGGCCGGCATCCCGCTCATCTTGACTCCGTGACGGGTGATCCAGTACAGCTCGCGCGACTGCCAGCGCATGCTGGCGTCGACCAGCGGTCCTGGCGCCGGCTGCATGGCCAGGCCCGGCGTGGACGGGGCGACCCCGGGGCCGCCATGGCACTCGGCGCAGTTGTCGCGGTAGACGGCCGCCCCGCGCAAGGCCTCGGCCTCGCCCAGCGGCGGCACTTTGACCTTGCTCGCATGGTGCTGCACCGAGTAGCGCATCGCCTGTTCCAACACCTTGTAGACGATGCCCAGGTGCGGCGTGGTGGCGCCGATGTTGTACCAGCCGGCGCGCCACACCGCCAGGCCGGCGGCCGCACTCAGTGCCCCCGCGGCGAGCAGGGTCAGCACGGCAATCCTGGCGATCGAGGTGGGGCGGGTCTCAAGCATGGGCGACTTATCAAAATGAATCGTGTTAAAAGAAATATATCGCTCCTGTATTATAAAGTCATTGCAACATTGTGAATTCAACCGTGCCCAGCCTTCTCACACACAGCGCTTCCCGACTCCTTGCCGCGCCGGCGCTGGCGGTGCTTGTCTTCGTGGGCATGGGCCTGGCCGGCTGCGGCGGGCAGACCGACACCCGCCATGTGCGCGGCGGCGACGCCGACACCGGCAAGCGCCTGATCACCCAGTACCAGTGCAGCACCTGCCACGTGATTCCCAAGGTACCGGGGCCGAACGGCGAAAACGGTCCCTCGCTGGAGCACGTCGGGCGCCTGAGTTACATCGCCGGCGGCATCCCCAACCAGCCGGACCGCATGGTCGCGTGGCTGCTCGATCCCCCCGCGCTGAAACCCGGCACGCGGATGCCGGCGATGGGCTTGACGGAGCAGGAGGCGCGCCACATGGCCGCCTACCTGTACACCTTGAAGTGACGATGGCGCGGGCTATCGCAGCGGAGCCGCCGCTACAGTCGGTGCTGCACCACGGGGGCGGCGACGCCGCCGTCATCGGCGAGCTGGCCTGGGGCATGACCATCGCCGGGGTATTGATCTTCGCGGCCGTGATGCTGCTGCTGGCGCTCAGCCTGCGCCACCACGCCAGGCCGCTGCGTCCGGCCGTCTGGATCGCCGGCGCCGGCGTCGCCTTCCCGGTGATCGTCCTCAGCCTTCTGCTGGGCTGGAGCACCTGGCGCAGCGCGCAACTCCGTCCGCAAAGCTCGAACGGCGCGCTGGCGATCTCCGTCACCGGCAAGATGTGGTGGTGGGAGGTACGCTATCGCGACCCGGCCAGCGGGCACGAGGTCGCCGCCGCCAACGAGATCCACATCCCGGTCGGAAAGGACATCTACCTGGGCCTGAACGCGGCCGACGTGATCCACAGCCTGTGGATACCGGCACTGGCCGGCAAGCGCGACATGATCCCGGGCCGCGTCACCGGCCTGACCCTGCGTGCCGACAAGCCCGGCATCTACCGCGGCCAATGCGCCGAATACTGCGGCATCCAGCATGCGCGCATGGCGCTGCACGTGGTGGCGCATCCGCAGGCCGAATTCGATGCCTGGCTGGCGGCCCAGGCCCGGCCCGCCGTGCAGCCCGCAGACGCATTTCTGCAGCGCGGCCGCGCCGCCTTCCTCGACCAGCGCTGCCAGGCCTGCCACACGATCCGCGGCGTCGCCGAAGACAATAAGCTGGGCCCGGACCTCACCCACGTCGGTAGCCGCGCCCACATCGGCGCCGCGACGCTGCATAATCACCCGGAGACGATGGCCGCCTGGATCGCCGATCCACAGGCCGCCAAGCCGGGGGTATTCATGCCCGGTTCGCCCGGCCTCGACGGCGAATCGCTGCGCGCGCTGGCGGCCTATCTGGAAAGCTTGCAATGACCGCGCCACTGCCTGAGCCCATACCGCGTCCCGAGGGCGAACTCGAACGCCTGGAAGACGTCTGGCGCACGCCGCGCGGCTGGCGTTTCCTCACCAGCGTGAACAACACCAGCATCGGCCTGCTCTACATCGGCACCGCGCTGCTGTTCTTCGTGCTGGCCGGGATCCTCGGCCTGCTGATCCGCACCCAGCTGGCGCTGCCGGACAATGGCTTCCTCAGCCCCGGCACCTACAACCAGGTGTTCACCATGCACGGCACGGTGATGATGTTCCTGTTCGCGATTCCAGTGGTGGAAGCGATCGCCGTCTACCTGTTGCCGAACATGCTGGGCGCGCGCGACCTGCCTTTCCCGCGCCTGTCCGCCTATGCCTACTGGGCCTATGCGATCGGCGGCCTGGCCTTCTTCTGCACCCTGTTCGTGGGCCTGGCGCCGGACGGCGGCTGGTTCATGTACCCGCCGCTCACGGGCACCAAGTATTCGCCCGGCCTGAACGCCGACTTCTGGCTGCTGGGGATCGGCTTCATCGAGATTTCGGCGATCGCCGGCGCCATCGAACTGATCATCGGCATCCTGTTTACGCGCGCACCCGGCATGACCCTGGGACGCATGCCGGTGTATGCCTGGGCCATGCTGGTGGTGGCCGTGATGATCGTGTTCGCCTTCCCGGCGGTGATCGCCGGCACCGGGTTGCTGGAACTGGAGCGCGCCTTCGACTGGCCCTTCTTCATCGCCGAGCGCGGCGGCGACCCGCTGCTGTGGCAGCACCTGTTCTGGTTCTTCGGCCACCCCGAGGTCTACATCATCTTCCTGCCGGCGGCCGGCATGGTGTCGACCATGGTCCCGACCATCGCTGGCACTTCCTTGGTCGGACGGCGCGCCGTGATCGCGGCGCTGGTCGGCGTCGGCGTGTTCAGCTTCGGCCTGTGGGCTCACCACATGTTCACTGCGGGGCTGGGCGTGCTCGAAATGAGTTTCGTCTCGGCGGCCAGCATGGCGGTGGCGGTGCCGACCGCGATCCAGGTGTTCGCCTGGATCTGCACGCTGTGGAAGGGCCGCGTGCAGCGCGGCGCGCCGACCCTGTTCCTGCTCGGCTTCATGTTTATCTTCGTGATGGGCGGCCTGACCGGCGTGATGGTGGCGGTGATTCCCTTCGACTGGCAAGTGCACGACACCTATTTCATCGTCGCCCACTTCCACTACGTGCTGATCGGCGGGATGGTGTTCCCGGTGTTCGCGGCCATGTATTACTGGATCCCGCTCATCAATGGAAACCGTTTATCCGAAAGCTGGGCAAAATGGGTGTTCTGGCTGATGTTCGGCGGGTTCAATGTCGCCTTCTTCCCGATGCATATCACCGGCCTGCTGGGCATGCCGCGCCGCGTCTACACCTATGCGCCGGACCTCGGCTGGAACGGTTTGAACCTGCTGTCGACGGTCGGCGCCTTCGTGTTCGCGGCCGGGGTGGTGCTGTTCGCGCTCGATACCGTGCGCACGCTGAAGCGCAAGACGCAGCCGGTCGGCAATCCGTGGAAGGCATCCACGCTGGAATGGCTGACCTCCGAAGCGTACGGCAACCGCAGCATCCCGCGCGTGAACTCGTCCAATCCGCTGTGGGACCAGCCTACCCTGTCGCAGGAAGTGGACGAAGGCCGCCACTACCTGCCGCAGACGGCCACCGGGCACCGCGAGACCATCGCCACCAGCCCGGTCGGCGCCGAACCGCGTTACCTGCTGGTGCTGCCGGGCGACAGCTGGCTGCCGCTGCTGGCCGCCGCCGGCACCGCCGGCTTCTTCCTGCTGTTGACCATGAAGCTGAACCTGCTGGCGACGCTCTGCGGCGTGACGGCGGTGGTGGGTACCCTGGCCTGGCTGTGGCAATCCGACCGCGCCGTGGCGCAGACCGAAGTGGACGTCGGCGGCGGCATCGTGCTGCCGGTCGGCGCGACCGGCACGGCCTCGCACTCGTGGTGGGCCACCATCATCATGCTGGTGGTCGACGCCAGCATCTTCGCGTCGTTTGCGTTTGCCTACCTGCACGTGTCGATGCGCCTGCAGGTCTGCCCGCCGCCGGGCAGCTCGCTGCCCCCTGGCGAGCAGGCCTGGCTGTCGGCGGGTTTGCTGTCGGCGGGTTCGGTTCTGGTGTGGCTGGCCACACGGGCGATCGGCAAGCGGCGCATGCCCTGGCTGGTGCTGGCCGCGCTGGCCTGCGCCCTCGCGTCCTTCGGCGTCGATCTGCACGGCCTGCGCGCGGCCGACCTGGCGCCCAGCGAGAGTGCCTGGGGCGCGGCGGTGGCCACCCTGGCCGCCTACCAGGGCCTGCACATCGTGCTGCTGATGATCCTGGCGCCTTACCTGGCACTGCGCGGCTGGCGCGGCCACCTGACGGCGCGCAGCCGCGCCACCCTCGACAACATCGCCCTGGTCTGGCACTACACGACGCTGCAGGGCATCGCCTGGCTGTCGGCGGTGCGCCTGGTGCCGCTGCTGATGGAGTGAACGCCTTGACCAACCCGAACCGCGCCAGCGAGCATTTTTTCCGGCGCCTGCTGCGCGCCATCCTGCCGTTGCTGGTCTGGCTGCTGCATTTCGCCTTTTGCTACGGCCTGGCCGCGGCCCAGTGCAGCCCGGGCGGACTGCGTGCCGGCGGGCCGGACCGCATGGCGATGGGCGCCGCCACGGTGGCGGCGCTTGCCATCCTGGCATGGCTGGTCTGGCGCGGACGCGGCGTGCTGGGGCGGCCGGGCGAGGCCGGCTTGTGGGAGTGGGCCGCCTTCCTGTTTGCCGCGCTGTCGCTGGTGGCGGTGGCCTGGAGCAGCATGGGCATCCTGCTGGTGGCCGGCTGCGCCTGAAGATCAGGGTAGCGTGCCAGCCGGAATAGGTTCCTTTGCCGGTGCGCGTACCAGCAATCGTCCCATGCAGCCCAGGCACAGCAGCGAGAACAGAAAGGCGCTGCCCAGCGTCAGGCGGTAATCGTGGCCTGACCAGTCGAGCAGCGGCCCGAGGCAGGTGCCGACCAGGATGTTGGCCAGCGCGACCATGATGTCCTTGCTGGCGTTGTAGCGCACGAACTCGGCGCGCGGAAACAAGGCCATCGGCATCGCCGCGGCCGCCGTGAAATAGGCGCCGGAGACGATCACGTGGGCCAGGTAAAAGGCGCGGAAGGCGGCGGCCTCGCGTACCAGCAGCCAGCCGCTTAGCGCAATCACGCAGTACAGCGCCATCATGGCGGCCGCCACCCGCAGCGAGCCGAAACGGTCGGCCAGCCAGCCGATGCCGAAGGCGCTTGCGATCGACACCGCGTAGCCCGTAGCGCTCAAGGCGCCCAGCTCGGCCTTGGCCAGGCCCAGGCCGAGCGCATAGTTCTGCGAAAAGGTATTGAAGGGACTGAAGGTGACGGTGGCCAGCATGAAGGCGCCGAAGGCCCACAGGTGGCGGCGCTGGGCGCAGCATTCCAGCAGTTGTGCGCGCGCCGGGACCGAGCTCGTCGGCGCCGATGCGGAGTAGGGGGCCTCGTGCACCATCAGGCACATCAGTGGAATCGACAGTCCGAACACCAGCGCGATGCTCAACAGCAGTTCGAACAGCCGGGTGTCGGCCAGCGCAAACAAGGACATATTGAAGAAGATCGCCACGCCCAGGCCGGCAATGCGCAGCACGGCGTACATGCGGCCCAGCAGCCCGTACGGCACGACGTCGTTGACCAGGCCATTGAACAGGGCGACCGTGGTCATGGCGGCCGCTTCGAAGACGGTCCAGAACAGGCAGAAACAGGCCAGGTCGAGTGCGCGCAGGCCGGGCGACCAGCTGCCCAGTAGCGCGTGGGCGGCGGCGGCCAGCGCCGGCGCCGCCGCCACGCACAGCATCGCGACGGCGCCCAGCGGCGCGCTCACCAACAGATAGGGGCGGCGCCGTCCCCAGCGGCTGCGGCAGCGGTCCGAGCGCAGCCCGATGGCCGGCACCAGCAGCAGGCTGATGACGGCGGGGATGGTCGACAGCAGCAGCGCGACACTGGTGTCCGAGGCGCCGACGTTGCGCAGTACGACCAGCCCGATCGGCGTGGCCCAGCGCTCGCGCACGGCGATGCCGAGCTCCCCGACCAGCAGCCAGCAGGTCAGCGCCAGCAAGCCGCAAAGAGCCCCGGTGCGCAAGTGCAGGCGGCTTGCCATGGCCGCGTCAGGCGCTGGTGGCAGCAGGTGCGGAGCCGGTCGAGTCGCGTACCACCAGCTCGGTCGCGAAGGGAATGCGGGCGGCGGCCGGCGGGCGGCCCTCGATCATGTCGACCACTTCGCGCACCGCGCGTTCGGCCAGCGCCTCGTAGGGCGGGCGCATCGTGCTCAAGCGCGGGAACACGTAGCTGGACGTCGGGATGTCGTCGAAACCGATCACCGACACGTCCCCCGGCACCTTCAGGCCGCGGCTGGCGATGGCGTCGATGGTGCCGAAGGCCATCTCGTCGTTGGCGGCGAAGATGGCGCTGGGCGGCCGCGCCAGGTCCAGCAACTGCCCGGTGGCCGCGAAGCCGCCGGGCTGGTTGAAGGCGCCGTCCACCACCAGCGCCGGATCGAAGGCGATGCCGGCGGCGGCCAGCGCATCGGCGTAACCGCGTTCGCGCTCGGCGCTCTGGCCGGTGCGCGACGAGCCGGCGATGAAGCCGATGCGGCGGTGGCCGAGGCCGAGCAGGTGCTCGACGGCGGCGCGTGCGCCCGCGCGGTTTTCCAGCACCAGGGTCGGCAAGGCCAGCTGCTGCGCGTCGAAGCATACCAGTGCGCAGGACAGCTGCTGGCGCTGGGCCAGGTCGAGGAAGCCGTCGCCGGCGGTCGGCATCACCAGCAGCAGGCCGTCGCACAGCTTGGCCAGCGTGCCGCAGGTGATCATGCGCTCGGGGCTGTCGAAGCGGTCGGCATTGAACAGCAACAGGTCGTAATCGAGCTTCCTCGCCTGCTCGCCAATGGCACGCACCAGTTCGTGCAGCACGACCGGGCCGTAGTTGTTGAGGAAGACCCCGATCAATTTGCTTTTATCGCCGCGCATGCGGCGCGCCAGCATGTCCGGTGTGTAATGCAGCTGGGCGGCGGCGGCCATGATGCGCTCGCGCGCTTCGCTCGACACATAACCGGTGCCGCGGATCGCGCGCGAGGCGGTGATCGGCGACACGCCGGCGAGCCGGGCGACCTCGCTCAGTTTGCTGGCTTTGCGCATAAGTCTCCAGAACCAATCATTTTGTTGAGTGTTTGCGGCCGTGCTACCCGATTCGGGCAAGGAACTGATCGTTTCTTCAACGAATTGTGGTTACGATACCACGTCCCGGGTCTGAAAAATGCGTATTTGCCATAGAAATCATGGGCTTAGCCCCTGGGCACGATAACGGCAGGGGCCTGTTGAGACAATAACGGACAGGTGGTAACGTAACCATAAGGCTGAGCCTAGCGCCATCGCGAGACCGCCAGCCCGGCTTCACATGCTTCATCTTCCATAACAAGCCAGCCCATCGAGACTGGCACAGGAGACAACATGAAAAAGAAGATACTGGCCACGGTGCTGCCGCTGGCCCTGGCTGCCGCATATGGTTCCAACGCCGTGGCGCAGGAGGTCCAGCCTTCGACCGCCCAGTCTGGCGCGCCCACCAGCAGCCCTGACACTGCGCCGCAGGATGCCTCCAGCAACCCGGCCAGCACCGACAACGCGGCCGCGGTCCCCGTCGCCTCGAACACTGTCACCATCACCGGCTTCCGTTCCAGCCTGCAGAAGGCGCTGAACCTGAAGCAGCAGGCGATCGGCGTGCGCGATTCCATCGTGGCCGAGGACATCGGCAAGTTCCCGGAATCGAACGTGGCCGAATCGCTGCAGCGGGTGCCAGGCGTGATCCTGAACCGCGACGACAGCTCGGGCGAGGGCCAGCGCATCTCGATCCGCGGCCTGCCGACCGAATATTCCGTCACCACCCTGAACGGGGCTCCGGTGAACACCACCTCCACCAGCACCATCGGCAGCGCCGCGCGCGGCTTCAACTACGACGTGTTCGCGTCCGAGCTGTTCGGCCGCGTCGACTTCTACAAATCCCCGCTGGCGGAACTGAGCGAAGGCGGCATGGGCGGCGTGGTCGACCTGCAGACGCCGCGCCCCTTCGACAGCCCCAAGCGCACCTTCCGCTATGCGCTCACCGGGGCGTACAACACGTCTTCGGAAAAGGCCGATCCGGCCGGCTTCGCGCTGTATTCGAACACCTGGGGGGCGTGGGGCTTCCTGGCCGGCGTGGCGCATTCGAAGGCCGTCAACAACCGCTCCGGCTTCGAAGCCACCGGCGGCTACAACAGCTCGCGCAACGGCAGCCAGAATCCGGTGCTGGGCAACTTCGCCTACACGCTCGACTACGACGACCCGCGCGCCAACCTGTCCGGCTACACCCGCGACCAGATCGACAATGCCCTGCTGCCGCGCATCTACCGCTTCTACGGCTCGCAGAACCGGCGCAGCCGCGACGGCCTGGTGACCTCGCTGCAGTTCAAGGAGGGCGACCTGAACATCAGCCTCGACGGCCTGGCCTCGCAGCTGAAGAACAGCCGCGACGAGGTCTATTACGGCATCCTGGTCCGCAACAGCAAGACCACCAACCGCAACGCGCCCGCCGGCCAGGCCGGCCACAGCGGCTTCGTGCCGCTCGACGTGCGCATCGATCCGGCATCGAACCTGTTGACCGGGACCTTCGGCAATACCTCGTACAGCAGCGGCGTGACCTATGGCGAAGACAAGACCAAGTTCGGCTACCTGGCGCTGAACGGGCGCTGGGCCGCGCGTCCCGGCATGGTCGTCACCGGCCAGCTCAGCGCCAACAACAGCGACGCCCTCAGTTATTCGGACACGATGTCGGGCCAGATCTTCGGCGTCGATTCCACCATCGACTACGGTTCCGACCACGTCTACCCGTCGATGTCCTCGAACGTCGACTACACCAATCCGGCCAACTTCAGCGGCTTCGACATCACCACCGGCTGGACCCGCGAAACCGACAAGGGCCGCCAGGCGCGCCTGGTGCTGGACTACGACTACGATTTGTTCGCCGGCTGGACCGGCCACCTGAAGACGGGCCTGGTCTACGTCGACACCACCAAGGGCGTGGAAAAGCGCATCGCCAGCGCCGACATGAAGGCCAAGATGGTGGCGATGGGCGATGCGGCGGTGCGCGGCAGCATGGTGTCGACGCTGCCGATCTCGCACCTCGACATGGGCGCCGGCTGGCCGAGCCGCTTCGGCACTTTTACCCGCGATTACGTCTTTTCCACGTACGATCCGCTCGGCTACAACACCGGCGCCGCGTTCACGCCGGCGCAGAGCTTCACGGCCGCGGAAAAAGTCTCCACCGGCTTCATCCAGTCCGACTTCAAGGGCGAGGTGCTGGCGCGCGAACTGCGCGTGAATGCCGGCGTGCGCTGGTCGCAGACCGAACTCGATATCGACAACTACCTCAAGAATGGCGCGCTCTACGAGCCGAACCAGGAAAAGGGCAAGTATAAAAACCTGCTGCCGGCCGTCAGCGCGGCCTGGGACCTGACCGACACCCTGATCTGGCGCGCCTCGTATGGCAAGACCATCAGCCGCGCCTCGTTGTCGATCATCGCGGCCCAGACCGTGATCCCGAATGCCTTCGACAACACCGCCACCGCCGGCAACCCGAACCTGAAGCCGCAGCAATCGAAAAACCTGGACTCCAGCCTGGAATGGTATTTCAAGCCGGGCAGCCTGCTGTCGGCGGCGCTGTTCCACAAGGAGTTGACCGACGCCACCGTGTCGACCACGACCCAGACCACCTTCGGCGCCCTCGGCCTGCCCGACAGTGCACTGGGCGCGATCTTCCAGGACGCCAACGGCCACGTCGACCCCAACCTGCCGATGACGCTGCGCACCTACACCAACGCCGGCAAGCAGACGCTGAAGGGTTACGAGCTGGCCTACCAGCAGGACTTCAGCTTCCTGCCGGCGCCCTTCAAGGGCCTGGGCGCGCTGGCCAGCTATACCCACATCGATCCCTTCAACAGCATGAAGTGGATCACCAATGCGGGCAAGGAAATCCAGGTGAATTCGGTGCCCAAGTATGCGTACAGCTTCACCACCTATTACGAAAACGGCCCGCTGGCGATGCGCCTGTCCTATAACTACAAGGACAAGTCCCTGCATGGCGACAATCCGAAGAACAACGGCGACGACTTGATCCGCTGGCGCGCCGCGCGCGGCTACCTGGACGGCACCGTCAGCTACCAGCTGACCAAGAACCTGGAGCTGCGCATCGACGCCCTGAATCTCACCAACACCCTGGCCTACGATTACTTCGAGGATGCGAGCGGCCAGTACGGCAGCGGCAAGCGCACCCGCATGGACTATGCGAAGTACGACGGCCGCACGATCAAGATCGGCATCCGCGGCAAGCTGTGATGCGGGGGGCTTGTCTCGCACTGGTGCTTGTCTCTGCCCTGGGTGGCTGCGCCGGTCCTGCCCAGGTCAGCTTCAGCGAGGTGGGGCAGGGCTGGGCCGGCAATTCCGTCAACGTCGCGGTGTTCCGCAAGAACGCGCTGGTGAGCGACGGCAGCACCCAGTACATCGCCTGGTATGACGCCGATGGCCGGGTAGTGCTGGGCAAGCGCCGGCTCGGCAGCAACGCGTGGGAGCTCAAGCGCACTGCGTATAACGGCAGCCTGAAGGACGCCCACAATGCGATCAGCATCATGGTCGATGGCACCGGCGTGCTGCACATGGCCTGGGACCACCACAACAACGGCCTGCACTATGCCAGGGGCGTGGCGCCGGGCAGCCTGGAACTGGTCGAGGCCAGCATGGTCGGGCGCGACGAAACCTCGGTCTCCTACCCGGAGTTCTTCCGCCTGCCCGACGGCGGCGTGCTGTTCCTGTACCGCGACGGCGGCTCGGGGCGCGGCAACCTGGTGCTGAATAAGTATGACGCAAGCGGCGGCTGGAAGCGCGTGGCCGACAACCTGATCAGCGGGGAAGGGCGCCGCAACGCCTACTGGCAGGCCTGCGTCGATGCGCAGGGGACGATCCACGTATCCTGGGTGTGGCGCGAGACGCCGGACGTGGCCAGCAACCACGACATGGCCTATGCGCGCTCGCGCGACGGCGGTGCCAGCTGGGAAGACGCCGACGGCAAGCCCTATGCCCTGCCGATCACCGCCGCCAGCGCCGGCTATGCGGCGCGCATCCCGCAGGGCAGCGAATTGATCAACCAGACATCGATGGCGGCAGACAGTGCCGGCCACCCCTACATTGCCAGCTACTGGCGCGACCCCGACAGCCAGGTGCCGCAGTACCGCGTGCTGGTTCACACCGGCAGCGCCTGGCGCCGCCTCGACCTGGATTTCCGGCGCACGCCGTTTTCCCTGAGCGGCATGGGCACCAAGGCGATCCCGATCGCGCGCCCGCAGATCCTGGTCGACCAGCGGGGCGCCGACCCGGGCGGGCTGCTGGTGTTCCGCGATGCCGAGCGCGGCGAGCGCGTGTCGGTGGCCCGCATCGCCAGCTTCACCACCCCGCACTGGCAGGTGTCGGACCTGGACGGCGCGGCGCTCGGGGCCTGGGAACCGACCTACGACAGCGAATTGTGGCGCCGCCAGGGCCGACTGCACCTGTTCGTCCAGCCGGTACGCCAGGTGGACGGCGAGGGCGTGGCCAGCGTGCCGCCTTCCACGGTGCGCGTGCTGCAGTGGCAGCCGAATCAACCATGAGGATTGCATGATGACGAGACGACTTTGCCTGAAACTTGCCGTGGCCGGCGTGGCCCTCACCATCGGCGGCGGCGCCTTCGCGGCAATTGCCGCCCCCATTACGCGTGCCCGGGTGCTGGCCGCGATCGACCGCGCCAACGGCTACTGGCAACGCAACAACGCGCCCCAGCAATGGCCGTTCTGGGACGTCGCCGCCTACCACACCGGGAACATGGCGGCCTATGCGCTGACCCGCAACGAAGCCTACCGGGCCTATTCCATCGCCTGGGCGGAGCACAACCGCTGGCGCGGCGCGGCATCCGACGACAAATCGAGCTGGAAGTACACCTACGGCGAGACGCCCGAGCACGTGCTGTTCGGCGACTGGCAGGTCTGCTTCCAGACGTATATCGACTTGTACGAACTGGATGGCCGCAAGGACAAACGCCGCATCGCCCGCGCGCGCGAGGTGATCGACTATCAAATGAGCACCCCCAACAGCGATTACTGGTGGTGGGTCGATGGCCTGTACATGGTGATGCCGGTGATGACCAAGCTGTACAAGGCCACCGGCGACCGCCGCTACCTCGACAAGCTGCGCGAATACTTTATCTATGCGGACAAGCTGATGTACGACGGCGAGGCCGGCCTGTACTACCGCGACGCCAAGTATATCTATCCGAAGCACACCAGCGCCAGGGGCGGCAAGGACTTCTGGGCGCGCGGCGACGGCTGGGTGTTCGCCGCCTTGGCCAAGGTACTGGCCGATCTGCCGCCGGACGATCCGGCGCGACCGCTGTTCGTCGAACGCTTCAAGCGCATGGCGGCCGCCTTGAAACCGTTGCAGCAGGCGGACGGCTACTGGACCCGCAGCCTGCTCGATCCGGCCCAGGCCCCGGGACCGGAAAGCAGCGGCACCGCCTTCTTTACCTATGCCTATGCCTGGGGCATCAATAACGGTTACCTGGACCGGGCCGACTACGGCCAGACGGCGCTGCGCGGCTGGCGCTTCCTGAGCGAGATTGCATTGCAGCCCGACGGCAAGCTAGGCTACGTGCAGCCGATCGGCGAGCGCGCGATCCCCGGCCAGGTGGTCAACCAGGATTCGACCGCACCCTTCGGCGTCGGCGCCTTTTTACTGGCGGCGGCCGAGATGGCACGCCTGGTCGACAAATAAGTGATCGATAAAGGTGATTCGCACATGACGATGAATACCCCACGCAGGCGCCTGCTGCAGGGCGCCGCCGCAGCCACCGGCAGCGCCTTGCTGCCGATGAGCGCCCAGGTGCTCGCCGCAGGCTCGCAGCGCTTCGCCATCGGCCCCAAAGACTTCCTCCTCGACGGCAAGCCGCTGCAGATCCGCTGCGGCGAAATGCACTTTGCCCGCGTGCCGCGTGAGTACTGGCAGCACCGCCTGAAGCTGATCAAGGCGATGGGCCTGAACACCGTCTGCGCCTACCTGTTCTGGAATTACCACGAGTGGCGCGAAGGAAAAATGGACTGGTCCGGCCAGCGCGACGCCGCGGAATTCTGCCGCCTGGCGCAGCAAGAGGGCTTGTGGGTGATCCTGCGCCCCGGCCCCTACGCCTGCGCCGAATGGGAAATGGGCGGCTTACCCTGGTGGCTGCTCAAGCAGCCGGGCGACGCTTTCCTGCGTACCCGCAGCGATGCCTTCATGGTGCCGGCGCGGCGCTGGCTGCGCGAAGTCGGGCGCGTGCTGGGACCGCAGCAGGTAACGCAGGGCGGGCCGATTCTGATGGTGCAGGTCGAGAACGAATACGGCTTCTTCGGCAAGGACCTGGACTACATGCGCGTGCTGCGCCAGGCCACGCTAGCCGCCGGCTTCGACGTGCCGCTATTCCAGTGCAATCCGACCAACGCGGTGGCAAAGACCCACATCCCGGAACTGTTCTCGGTGGCGAACTTCGGCACCGATCCCGCCAGCGGATTCAAGGCCCTGGCGGCGCTGCAGCAGGGGCCCCTGATGTGCGGCGAATATTACTCGGGCTGGTTCGACACCTGGGGCGCGCCGCACCGCCGCGGCGGCGTGGAGGGCGCGGTGGCCGACATCGCCGCCATGTTGAAGGCGAACGGCTCCTTCAGCCTGTACATGGCCCACGGCGGCACCACCTTCGGCCTGTGGGGCGGCTGCGACCGCCCGTTCCGGCCCGACACCACCAGCTACGACTACGACGCCCCGATCGGCGAAGCTGGCTGGATCGGCGACAAGTTCGAGGCCTACCGCAAGGCGATGACGCCCTTCCTGGCAGCGGGCGAACGCTTGCCGGAGCCGCCGCCGCGCATGGCGGTGATGACGATTCCGGCCTTTGCGCTGAGCGAATCCGTGCCGGTGGCGAGCAGCCTGCCGGCGCGCGCCATCAAGGACGTGACGCCCAGGCCGATCGAACAGTACGACATCAGCCGCGGCCTGATCGCCTACCGCGTGACGCTGCCGGCCGGCCCGGCGGGCGTGCTGGAAGCGGCGCGGGTGCGCGACCTGGCCTGGGTCGAGGTCGACGGCAAGCCGGCCGGCACCATGGATACACGCTATCGCCGCTTCAAGGTCGACATCCCGGCGCGCAGCAAGCCGGCCACGGTGGACATCCTGCTGTACACCATCGCGCGCGTGAACTTCGGGATCGAGGTGCATGACCGCAAGGGACTGCACGGGCCGGTCGTGTTCCGCACGGGAGATGGCGCTGCGCAGCCGGTCGAGAACTGGGAAATCCGCGCGATCGACTTCGATGCCGACGGCGCACTGCCGGCGCTCTCCTTCAAGCGCGGCCGCAGCAAGGGTGCTGCATTCTGGCGCGGCGGCTTCGAGGTGTCGCGCACGGCGGATACCTTCCTCGACATGTCCGGCTGGGGCCAGGGCGTCGTCTGGATCAACGGTCGCTGCCTGGGCAGGTACTGGAGCATCGGGCCGACCCAGACCATGTACCTGCCGGGACCGTGGATCCGGCGCGGCCGCAATGAAGTCGTCGTGCTGGACCTGACCGGACCGCGCGGGGCCCGCATCGCCGGCCTGGCCGAACCGATCCTCGACCAGTTGCACCGCGAACGCGACCTGGCCCGGCCGCCCGGCACCGCCGCACTGCATCTGGATGGCGTCAAGCCGGCGCATGAAGGCGAGTTCGCGCCCGGCTCCGCCACCCAGGACGTGCGCTTCGCGGCGCCGGTGCGCGGCCGCCAGTTCTGCCTGGAGTCGCTGGATGCCTTCGACGGCAAGCAATACGCCGCGGTGGCCGAACTGGCCTTGCTGGATGCGGACGGCAAGACCATCGAGCAATCCGCCTGGACCATCGCCTACGTGAGCAGCGAGGAGGCGAACAAGGAAGACGGCGGCGCGCTGAATGCGATCAATGGCCAGAACAGCGATTACTGGCACACGGCCTACAGTACGGGGAATGCGAAGCACCCGCACCGCCTGGTGATCGACCTCGCCCGGACGGTCGAGGTGGCCGGCCTGCGCTACACGCCGCGCCAGGGCAAGGAAGGCGTGACGGGCCGCATCCGCCACTACCGCGCCTACGTCGGCGAACAGCTGGCGACCGGTAACAACTGAGGAACAAGGAATCGAATGAAACGACGACACTTCATGGGGTCGCTGATGGCCGGCGGCCTGGCCACGGCCGCCATCGGCGAGACAGCCGCTACTGCAGCGGCTCCCGCCCCGGCATCCGGCAACGACCGCGCCTATATGGCCGGCCTGCTGCAGAAAATGGCCGAGCCGGTGCTGAGCAACATGGCGCGCGGCGAACTCCGTAAAAACTTCGCGCTCGAATTGAGCCCGACCTGGGACGGACGCGACCCGAAAGTTGCCTACCTGGAATGCTTCGGCCGCCTGATCGCCGGCGTCGCGCCCTGGCTGACGCTGCCCGACGACGACACGGCGGAAGGCCGCACCCGCGCGCGCCTGCGCCAGCTGGCACTGCAAAGCTATGTGCATGCGGTCGACCCGAAGAGCCCCGACTACCTGGCCTGGCGCGGCCACGGCCAGGCCCTGGTCGATTCCGCCTATTTCACCAACGCCCTGATGCGCGCGCCGAAAGCCTTGTGGGAACCGCTCGACGCAACGACGAAACAGCGCATCGTCGCCGAAATAAAACAGCTGCGCCGCATCGAGCCGCCCTACATCAACTGGATGCTGTTCGCGGCCATGAACGAAGCCTTCCTGCTGTCGATTGGCGAAGAAGCCGATCCGATGCGCACCAACGTCGCGATCCGCAAGATCAACGAGTGGTACGTCGGCGACGGCTGGATCAAGGATGGCGAAGCCTTCCACTTCGATTACTACAGCGCCTTCGTGATGCAGCCGATGCTGCTCGAAATCCTGGAAGTGCTGGAGCGGCACAAGGCGCCGTTCTGGAACGGCAAGCCGGCCGAGCTGCGCGCCCAGGCCCTGAAGCGCATGCAGCGTTATGCCGAGCACCTGGAACGCTTCATCTCGCCGACCGGCTCCTACCCGCCGATCGGCCGCTCGCTGACCTACCGCACCGCCGCCTTCCAGCCGCTGGCCCTGCTGGCCTGGCGCAAGCAGCTGCCGGCCAGCTTGCCGGAAGGGCAGGTGCGGGCGGCGCTGCAGGCCGTGCACCGGGCGGTGTGGAGCGAGCCGAGTAATTTTACGAAGGATGGCTACCTGACCATCGGCTTCGTCGGGCATCAGCCGACCCTGGGTGACTGGTATTCCAACAACGGCAGCATGTACATTGCGTCCGAGAGTTTTCTCGCGCTGGGCTTGCCGGCCACGGATTCGTACTGGACCAGCCCGGCGCAGGACTGGACCCAGAAGAAGGCGTTTGCCGGCCAGCCCTTCAAGAAGGACTATCCGGTCGATTACTGAGCAGGCGCCGGAATCACGATCGTCGAATAAGGCGACAGCACGCGCCAGCCCAGCGTCGAATACAGCGCGCAGCCATCCACGGTGGCGACGAGGACGCGCCGTGACTCGCTGGATTGCCGCATAGCCCCCAGTGCCGTGACCAGCGCCCGCCCCAGTCCGCGCCGCCGGTGGGCGGGATCGGCGAGAATACGGTCGAGGATGAAGACGCCATCGTGCTCGGCCGCATGGCCGCTGGCGGCAAGCGTGCCATCGTCCGCCAGGATGCGCGCCGTGCTCACGGCACCGTGCCGCAGCAGCTCGACCCGGTAGCCGGCGGCGGGCGGCACCGGCGCGACAGCCGGGCCATCTTGCGCCATCAGGTAGCCGGCCGGCTGCAGCTGCCAGCGCGGCGGCAGCAGCGCACGCAATTCTTCGGCAGCGGCGCAGACCTTCATATAGACGAGCGGCGTATCGATGGTCTCGGCCAGTTCGCGCAGGCCGGGGCCCGAACGCGCAAACACATAGCGGCACACTTCCGTCGCCAAGCCCGTATCGACGCGCAGGCCGCCGCGGTCGGGCACGGGCGGCGGCAGGCCACGGGCAATGGAACGCGCGGCGACCCAGCGCCACAGCAGGTCGGGTTCGAAGGATGCCGCCATAGGTTCACCAGCCATCGCTCGCTCCTGGATTGATTGCTAATAGTTAACAAATGTAGCACAGCTGGCTCCTGGCCCGGTCGTCGGGGCAGCCTGGCCGATCTTGTATAATGCTGCCTGCATCAGCGGCTCCGGCCGAGCCGCTGGATTGTCGAGCCCTCTCTTCCATACTCATGCAAGCAAACCAAGCTCCCGACCGATAAGGAGCTTCCGGGGCATGGGTGCGCGCATTCAATAGACTGTCATGATCAACAACGCCCTGCGAGACGAATGGTTCTCGAACCCGCAAAAAAACCTCCTCGCCGGCCTGACCACCGCCTTCGCGCTGGTGCCCGAATGTATCGCCTTCGCCCTGGTTGCCCAGCTCAATCCGCTCATGGGCCTGTACGGCGCCTTCATCATCTGCGCGCTGACGGCCATCTTCGGCGGCCGGCCCGGCATGATTTCCGGCGCGGCCGGCTCGATGGCGGTCGTGATCGTCGCCCTGGTGGCGCAGCACGGCGTGCAGTATTTGCTGGCCACGGTCGTCCTCGGCGGCATATTGATGACCGTGTTCGGCCTGCTCCGGCTGGGCAAATTGATCCGCATGGTGCCGCATCCGGTCATGCTCGGCTTCGTCAACGGCCTGGCGATCATCATCGCGATGGCCCAGCTGGAGCATTTCCGCGAAAAGACGGCGCAAGGCGAGCAGTGGCTGCAGGGTACGCCCCTGCTGATCATGTGCGGGCTGGTCGCGCTCACCATGGCCATCGTGTACGTGCTGCCGCGCCTGACCAAGGCCGTGCCGCCGGCGCTGGTCGCCATCCTCGGCGTCGGCCTGCTCGGCTACGGCCTGCAGCTGCCGACCCGGACCCTGGGCGACCTGGCGCAGATGGCGGGCGGCTTGCCGGCCCTGCACATTCCGACCGTGCCGCTGACGATGGACACCCTGCGCATCATCCTGCCCTACGCCTCATTGATGGCAATGGTCGGCCTGCTCGAAACCCTGCTGACCTTCAACCTGACCGACGACATCACCAACACCCGCGGCCAGCCGAACCGCGAATGCATCGCCCTCGGCGCCGCGAATATCGCCTCCGGCCTGTTCGGCGGCATGGGCGGCTGCGCCATGATCGGCCAGACCATGATCAACCTGAGCTCGGGCGGCCGCTCGCGCCTGTCCGGCGTCACGGCCGGCATCATGATCCTGCTGTTCGTGCTGTTCCTGTCGCCGCTGATCGCCCACATCCCGCTGGCCGCGCTGGTCGGCGTCATGTTCATGGTGGCGCAGGAAACCTTTGCCTGGGGCTCGCTTCGCGTGCTCGGCAAGGTGCCGAAACAGGATGCGATCGTCATCGTCGCCGTGACCATCATCACCGTGTTCACCGACCTGGCCACCGCCGTCCTGTGCGGGATCGTGATCGCCGCGCTCAGCTTCGCCTGGCAGCATGCGCTGGAAATGCGTGCCGACGTCGACGACAGCGCAGCCGGCGTGCGCACCTATCGCCCGCACGGCACCCTGTTCTTCGCCTCGGCGGCCCGGTTCCAGGAATTGTTCGCCCCGGCGAACGATCCGGCGCGCGTGGTGCTCGACTGCCAATACCTGCACATGGCGGACCATTCGGCCATCGCCGCCATGCAGAGCTTGTACGAGCGCTACGAAAAAGCGGGCAAGCACTTGCAGGTGGTGCACCTGTCGAAGCGTAACCAGGCGCTGCTGCAGCGTGCCGGGGTCGACGTCGCCGCCTGACGGGCACTATCGCCGCTGCCCGGGTTTATACTGATGTCATGAACCCGACCCGCTGCACCTGGGCCAATATGGCCAATCCGCGCTACCTCGCCTATCACGACCACGAGTGGGGCCTGCCCTGCCACGACGAGACCACGCTGTTCGAGATGCTCAACCTCGAAGGCGCGCAGGCGGGACTGTCGTGGGAGACCATCCTCAACAAGCGCGAGAATTACCGTGCAGCCTTCGACGGCTGGGATGCGGAAAAAATCGCGCGCTACGACGACGCCAGGGTGGCCGAACTGTTGGCCAATCCGGGCATCGTGCGCAACCGCCTGAAGGTGGCGGCAGCGATCAACAATGCCCGCGCCTACCTGCGCCTGCGCGAGGAGGGCCTGAGCCTCGACCGTTACCTGTGGTCCTGGGTCGACCAAGCGCCGGTCGTGAACGATTGGCCGGATGGCAGCCGCCCGGCGAAGACCGCGCTGTCCGACCGCCTGTCGATGGACCTGTCAAAGCGCGGCTTCAAGTTCGTCGGCTCGACCATCGTGTATGCCTACATGCAGGGCATCGGCATGGTCGACGACCACGACCGTGCCTGCTTCTGCCGCCAGCGGCGGTGACGGAGGTGCCGATGGATTACCGTGAGGTGTGGCGCGGCTGCGAGCGCTGTACCGTCCTCGATGCGGCCCACGATGAAGAGCGCCTGCGCATACTGATGGATGTGTGGCGTACCGATCCGCGGCGCTCGGCGCACCTGCACATCATCGCCCTGTGCAGCCACCTGATGCCGGGCATGCACCGCTTGCCGCAATCCGAGCCCGGTCTGACCGTCGATCTGGTGAATGCGCCGATCGACATCGCGCTGGCCCAGCTGTCCGCGCGCGTCGATTTGTTCCGCCTGCGCAGCCTGGAACAGGCCGGCGAAGGCTTTGCACGCTCGGTGGCACGCCTGGCCACAGCGGATGCCCGCCTGGTAGGGCAGGGTTTGACGGCGGCGCAAATCGCAGCGCTGCAACAGCAAGGCTTCGTGTTCGACGAGGCCGATCCCAGGGCCGGCCAGGACGCGCGCTGCGCCCGCTTCGCCAGCCGCAAGCCGCGTCCGCCCATGCCACCGGCGACGGAGCGGCGGGCCATCGTGCTCGGGGCCGGCATCGCGGGCAGTGCCGTGTGCGAACGCCTGTGCGCGCGCGGCTGGCAGGTGACGCTGGTCGAGCGCCATGCGCGGCCGGCGATGGAAGCGTCCGGCAACCGCGCCGGCATCTTCATGCCGCTGCTGTCGCGCGACGACAATATCCCGACCCGCCTGACCCGCGCCGCCTACCTGTTCGCACTGCATCACTGGGCCAGGCTGGGCGGCATCGGCGGCGCGATCGAAGGCCAGGCCTGTGGCGTGCTGCAGCTGGCGCGCGATGCCGGGCATGCGGCGGTCCAGCGCGCCATCGCCGAGGAGGCCCGTTATCCAGCGGCATTCGCCGAATGGCTGGAACAGCCGCAGGCCGAGGCGCTGCTCGGCCTGCCGGCGCCGGATGGCGGCTGGCTGTTCCGCCAGGGTGGCTGGGCGCGGCCCGGCAGCGTCTGCGACGCCATGCTGGCCGCCTGCGGACGGCGCCTCGAGCAGCGCTTCGGCGTCGGCAGCGTGACAATCGAACGGGTCGACGGGCAGTGGCAGGTCAAGGATGCCAAGGGCGAGCTGGTCGCCCACGCGCCCAACCTGATCCTGGCGAATGGCGCAGGGGCGGCGGCCCTGCCACAGGCGGCGCAACTACCGTTGACTGCCATGCGCGGCCAGGTCAGCCACGTGCCGGCCGAGATGCTGCCGGCGCTGCCGGTGGTGCTGTGCCGCGAAGCCTACCTGACGCCCGCGTCGGACGGCATCTGCAGCGCCGGCGCCACCTACGACCTCGATCCGGATCCTGCGCTGTCGCCCGCCAGCCACCAGGAAAACCTGGAACGCCTGCGCGGCCTGCTGTCCGATCCGCACGCGGCCGAGGGCGCGCCGCTGCAGGGCCGCGTCGGTTTTCGCTGCATCGCGCCGGACCGCCTGCCGCTGGTCGGCCGCCTGCCCGATGTCGATGCCGCTGGCAGCACCGAGCGCCTGCGCGACGTGCCGCGCCATCCGGGCCTGTACGCGCTGCTGGGCTATGCCTCGCGCGGGCTGATCTGGGCCGGCCTGGGGGCCGAATTGCTGGCGGCCCAGATCGAGGGCGAGCCGCTGCCGCTGGAGATGGCGCTGGTCGACGCCCTCGATCCGGCACGCTTCGTGTTGCGTGCGCGCCGCGCGCCACGTGGTCCGCAAGCCAACGATATGTGATGTCGGGCGGGCAGTTTGCCCATCAACTGTATAATTGGATTTGGGCAACATTTTGCGAATGCGCTGAACATGGACGATACGTCGAACCCACACGAGCTTTTCCTGTTCCTGGCATCGACCGCGCACGACATGAAGAACTCGATCAGCATCCTGTCCGGGACGCTGGAGCGCCTGCTCGTCGCACAGTTTCCCAAGACTTCGCCGCAGAGCGAGCCGAGCTACTTGCCGATGGCGCACATGCTGTACCAGACCAAGCGCCTGAACGACAACCTGATGCAGCTGCTGGCCCTCCATAAACAGGTCGGCAAACCCGAGTATCCCTTCGACGTCCAGCCGCTGCAACTGGGCCAGCTGGTCGACCAGGTGGTGGCGATGGAACGCGTGCTGCTGCACTCGCGCGGCATCCAGCTCGAACTCGACTGCGACCCGGCGCTGCTCTGGCATTTCGACGAAGACCTGATCGTCAGCGTGCTGTCGCATGCGATCAACAACGCCATCCACTACACCCGCGACCGCGTGCGCCTGGCGATCCGCGAAGACGATGGCTGGCTCGAGCTGCGCGTCGAGGACAACGGTGCCGGCTACCCGCCGGCGCTGTTGAAAGCGGGTGAGGGCGACGTGGCCGCCGGCGACGCCGACTTCCTCACCAACAGCGCTGGCCTGGGCCTGTACTTTTCCAGGGAGGTGGCAAAGATGCACCGCCATCGCGGACGCCACGGCACGCTGCGCCTGGAAAACGGCGGCAAGTTCGGCGGCGGCTGCTTCATCCTGCGCCTGCCATGAGCACCCCCGCGACGCCGCTGCTGTCGGTGACCCCGGCGCCCGCCGAGCAGATCGACTGGGCCGACAAGCACTACCTGGTGGTCGACGATTTCGTCGGCGTGCGCCAGCTGCTGCGCGAAAGCCTGCGCAGCCTGGGCGCGAAGAACATCGACCAGGCCTCGTCCGGCGGCGAGGCGATGGGCTTGCTGGCGCGCGTGCGCTACGACGTCGTCCTGTGCGACTACAACCTGGGCGACGGCAAGAACGGCCAGCAGGTGCTGGAGGAAGCGCGGGTGCGCAACCTGGTCAACCCGAGCACGATGTGGCTGATGGTGTCGGCCGAAAAGAGCGTGGAATCGGTGATGGGCGCGGCCGAGCACCAGCCGGATGCCTACCTGATCAAGCCGATCACCGAGGGCGTGCTCCTGAGCCGCCTGAACCGCGTGTGGCACAAGAAGCAGGTCTTCCGCATGATCGACCAGGCCTACGCCGAAAAGGATTACCTGCGCGCAGCCAGGCTGTGCGACGCCGAGATCGGGAACAACAAGGTCCACGAACTCGATCTGCTGCGCCTGAAGGCGAAACTGATGGAAAAAAGCGGCCAGCCGAACCGCGCGCGCGAAGTCTACGAGCGCGTGCTGGAACAGCGCGAGTACCAGTGGGCGCGCGCGGGCCTGGCCAAGATCCGCCTGGCGAACGGCGAGTTCGAGCAGGCGCGCCAGATCTTCCAGGGCGTGATCGCGGAAAACCGCTATTACATCGACGCCTATGACCAGCTGGCGCTGTCTTACCAGAACATGGGCAAGCTGGAAGAAGCCGGCGCGATCCTGGAGCGCGCGGCCAGGCTGTCGCCGAATTCGGTGACGCGCCAGCGCAACCTCGGCAATCTCGCGCTCAAGCTGGGCAACATGCCGATGGCCGAAAAGGCCTTCCGCAAGTGCATCGCGATCGGCGAGTACTCGATCATGAAGACGCCCGACGCCTATCTCGGCCTGGCGCGTGTGTGCGGCCACAAGAAGGACCCGAAGGAAGCGCTGCGCCTGCTGCTGGTGGCCCAGCGCGAGTTCGCCCACGACCACCCCGACATCCCGCTGCGCGCCAAGATCACCGAGGGCCTGGTGTACCACGAGAGCGGCGATGCCCGGCGCGCCCGCAAGACCGGCGACGAGTTGGAAACCATGCTGAAGGCCACCTTCGAACGGCCCGACATCCCGACCTGCCTGGAACTGGCGACCCTGCTGTTCGCGGTGGACCTGAAGGAAGCGCCGATCGAGCTGCTGCGCTACGTGATCCGCAATAACCACGACAACCCGCTGCTGCTGGACGAGGTCCAGGCCATCTTCGACAAGGCCCGGCTGAGCGAGGAGGGCATGGCCATGATCCTCGCCTCGAAGAAGGAAGCGGCCGACCTGATGAACCAGGGCGTGCTGCTGTGGAAGACCGGCAAGCTGGGCGAAGCCGTGGAATGGATGCGCAATGCGAGGAAGGCGGTGCCGAACAACCAGCGCATCCTGTTCAACGCGGCCCAGATCATGGTGTCCTGCCTGCAGCAGCAAGGCTACGATGCCGCGATGGCGGGCGAGGCCTACGAGATCCTGCACCATGTCGACCGCTTGCTGCCGGGGCAGCAGCGCTTTGCGCAGTTGATCGAGCAATTGGCGCAGTTGCAGCCGGTTGGCGAGAGTGCTGCACCGGCGCCGGCGCCACCGGCCGCCGTATAAAACGTCTCAATTCTTATTCAATCGTTTTATTTCCCAAATCGTTATATTTGGAGAGATTTCCAATCGCGTCAATGCATCCTGAATATGAATATTCAGGATGCATTGACGCGTTTTTGATGGCAATTATTTTCTTTCATCATGTTGAGATAAGTAAATACTCTGCTACACTCATTTCCACCTCCTAAATCAAATATAAACAGGAAGTGGAGACATCATCGGCCGGTGCTGAATCATCAGGCAAATCGCATATTTTCTCGGTAATGAATCGACGTCCAGTCGCGGTGATACTTTGCCGTCCGCTGCACTTGATTCAAGCATAAAACAGAATTGAAAAAGTGTTGCTGCCGGCACGGGTAGTTGCGCGTCTTCGTGCCTGCTCTCTTGAATCGATTTGAAAATCGTTATTTGGGATGTGAACGTGGCCCTGTCTCCTTATTTATTCCTGCGCGCGATATACCGCTTTCTGGCGATATGCGCTCTCTTCATATTTTCCAATGGCGTCCACGCTGCCGTTCCCGCCGCCCCGGCGGTGGTATCGGCCATGTCGGTCAGCGGATATGCCTATATATCCTGGACGCCTGTCAGTGATGCGACTTCCTACAGGATCCAGAAGCTGTTCGGCAGGGATCCGCCGTTATCGTCGACCGGCACCGATGTCCTCGATGTGCTGGTGACAATCGGTAATACCTATACTTACCAAGTCAGCGCCTGTAACAGCAGCGGCTGCTCGACGGCAGTGAATACCAATGCGGTGACCATTGTTTCCGGGCCGCCGAATATGCCGACCGGCGTCACGGCAGCGGCAAGCGGTACGGCGATCGTCATTGGCTGGAGCGCCGTCGCGAATACGAGCTCTTATACGATCCAGAAAACGGTGAACGGCGCCGTTTCGAATATCACGGGCGTGTCCGGTACCACTTATACCGATTCAAATCTTTCTCCGGGCACCACTTATACCTATAACGTCAAAGCCTGCAATAGCGCGGGGTGTTCCGCCATTTCGGCCGGCGCTTCGGCAACGACCGCTTCCGCCGCGCCGGCCGCACCGGCGAATGTGTCGGCCATGTCGGTCGCCGGCTACGCTTATGTATTCTGGTCGGCGGTCAGTGGGGCGACCTCGTACCGGGTATTGAAAGTCAATGGCATGACACCTGCGGTCACGACCACGGCAACCGATTACGCCGACACCTCGAGCCAGGTGGGCGTGACCTATACCTACCAGGTCAGTGCCTGCAACGGCGGTGGTTGCTCGAACCCGGTTACGACCAATCCGGTGACGGTGGCCGCGCCGGCGCCCAACATGCCAACCAACGTCAGTGCAGCCGCGAGCGGTAGTGCGATCGTCGTCGGCTGGGGCGCGGTGAGCGGGGCAACGTCCTATACGATCCAGAAAACCGTGGGCGGCAGCGTGTCCACTATCCCCGGTGTGAGCGGCACCAGCTATGTCGACTCGAGCGTATCCCCCGGCACGACCTACACCTACAACGTCAAGGCATGCAACAGCGCGGGATGTTCAGCCCTCTCCGGCGGCGCGTCGGCAACGGCCGCGGTCGCCGTTCCCGCCAGTCCAACGAATGTGTCGGCTTCATCCGGTAACGGCTATGCCTATATTTCCTGGTCCGCCGTCAGCGGTGCGACGTCGTACAGGGTGCAAAAGGTCAACAGCACGGCGGCGCCTCTGACCACCACTGCAACAGGTATCGCCGACACGGCGGTGACTGTCGGCAGCACTTATACCTACGCGGTGAGCGCTTGCAACAGCAGCGGTTGTTCCGCCACCGTCAACACGAATGCGGTGTCGATACTCCCCACGGTGCCCGGGATACCTGCGAACGTCACGGCGACGGCAAGCGGCGCGTCGATCGTGATCGGCTGGAGTGCGGCGAGTGGCGCGACTTCCTATATCATCCAGAAGACCGTGGGCGGGACCGTATCGACCATCAGCGGCGTCGGCGGCACCAGCTATGTCGATTCGAGCCTGTCGCCGGGCGCGGTGTACACGTACAACGTCAAAGCCTGCAACAGCGGTGGATGCTCGGGTAATTCGGCGGCTGCATCGGCGACGGCACCGGCCGCGGTCCCGGCGGCACCGGCCAACGTGTCGGCCAGCTCGATCGCCGGCTATGCCTACGTGTCCTGGTCGGCCGTGAGCGGCGCGACCTCGTACCGTATCCTCAAGGTGAACGGCATGACGCCGGCGGTGACCACCACCGCGACCGATTACGCCGACACCTCGACCCAGGTGGGGAATACCTACACCTATCAAGTCAGCGCCTGTAACGGCAGCGGTTGTTCGAACCCGGTTACCACCAATGCGGTCACGGTCGCTGCGCCGCCGCCCAACATGCCGACCGGCGTGACGGCGACGGCGAGCGGCCCATCGATCGTGATCGGCTGGACCGCCGTGAGCGGTGCGACCTCGTACACCATCCAGAAAACGGTGGGCGGCACGGTGTCCAACATCGCGGGTGTCACGGGCACCAGCTATACCGATGCGAGCCTGACACCGGGATCGGTTTACACCTATAACGTCAAGGCCTGCAACAGTGCTGGCTGCTCGGCGATTTCCGCCGGCGCGTCGGCGACGGCACCGGCCGCCATTCCGGCTGCGCCGGCTAATGTGTCGGCCAGCTCGATCGCCGGCTACGCCTACGTTTCGTGGTCCGCCGTCAGCGGCGCGACTTCGTACCGCATCCTGAAGGTCAACGGCATGACGCCGGCAGTGACGACCACGGCGACCGACTACGCCGACACCTCGACCACGGTCGGCAACACCTACACCTACCAGGTCAGCGCCTGCAACAGCAGCGGCTGTTCCAACCCCGTCACCACCAACGCGGTGACGGTGGCCGCGCCGCCGCCCAACATGCCGACCACCTTGAGCGTCACGCCCGGCAACAATGCGCTGACGATCAGCTGGCCCGCGGTCAGCGGCGCCACCTACTATTCGCTCCAGCGCTCGCCGACCGGCAGCGGCTTCCCGGTGGCGTCGATCGCGTCGACCAGTTACGTCGATAGCGGCCTGCCGCCGTCGACGACCTACAGTTACAACCTGCGCGCCTGCAACAGCGCCGGCTGCTCGGCCTGGTCGGCGCCGGTCAGCGGCACGACCCAGGCGCTGTCGCCACCGCAGGCGCCGGCCAGCCTGGCGGCGACGCAAAGCGGGGCCACGGTGGTGCTGTCCTGGCCGGCGCCGGCCAACGCGACGCTCTACAAGCTGCGGCGCACCAACGGCTCGGTCGTGGCAACCTGGCCCGACATCGCCACCACGACGGCAACCGACGGCAGCGTGGCAGTGGATACCGATTATGTCTACCAGGTGCAGGCTTGTAACAGCTCGGGATGTTCGTCCACGTGGACATCGTCGGCGACCATCCGCCTGCCCCATGTGCCGGCGCCACCCGCCACGGTCACGGCAAAGGTTCTGAAGTACGGCATCTCCATCAACTGGAGCAGCACGGGCAACGCCACCAGCTTCAAGCTGCTGAGGAACGGCGTCGAGATCGCGGTGCTCATGGGTGCGCCCTTTACCGATACCGGCCCGGTGGGCGGTACGTCCTATGTCTACGGCGTCAGCGCATGCAATGCGACGGGCTGCTCGGCCGTCACCTCGGCCAAGCCGGTCACCGCAGGCACGGTACCGGCGGGAGCTGTGCAGGAAACCTATGAATACGACGCGCTGGGCCGCCTGAACAAGGTTTATCAGGACGGGGCGATGAAGACCCAGTACGACTACGACGGCGCGGGCAACCGCACCCAAGTGACCGAGCCGGCACCCAACGACGGTACATGATGAACGCGCCAATTTACACGCATTTTGCAGAATTCCGGGAGACAGCTCGCATGGCAGCTCGAACAGCACGTCGCATTCTGAAGCCGGCCATGGCTGCCGGCGCGCTGGTGGTCCTCGTGTCGGCATCGGCAGGCAACCTCGAGCCGCCGCCGTTCAACGTGATCAACCGGCACCACGTCAACATGATGTCGGGCACGGCGGCGCCGAAATTCACCGACGTCAGCATCGGCGGCGACACCGGCCTGTCGCACTGGGTCACGACGGCGAACAGCGACTTCGTCAACTTCGAAGCCGGCTACGGGCCGCTCGGCCCGCGCGACAAGTTCTTCGGCCGCGTCGTCAAAGCGATCCATCACAAGCCCAGCGCCAACATGAACACCTGGGTCACGGTGATGCGCGCCGTGAGTTTCGACGGCAGCCATGAATTCACGATCAACGCCGGTTGTACCCGGGACAGCGCGGGCAACACGCTCACCTACAACACCTTCACGTCCTACGACCAGGACCCACGCCATCTGCTCGAATACACGAGCGACAAGGCCGGCTTGATCTGGACCCGGCCGGACGGCACGCGTGTCTTCTACACCGCGCCGTTTTCGGTCAAGCCAGGAAGCTGTTTCACGGCGCCCTTCGACTCCGAACTGCAGGGCTACGGCATCGCCAGGGTCGAATATCCGAACGGCTTCACGATTACCGGCGGCAGTGCAGACAACATTATGTCAGAAGTCAGGACCAACACCGGCTTCCAGCTGACCTATGTCTACGTCAAACGCCAGGAGCCCGACCGCAATTACGGCGCGCCATCGGGAACCCAGCCGTGGGCGCCCCAGACCTGGGACATCATGTGGAGCACCAGCGTGCCGACCTATGTAGTAGCGATCAATAACACCATCGATTATTGCGCCGCCCAACAAGCGAACTTTTTCGGCTCCCTGGCGGAGGCCTGCCCCGGCCTGACCCAGAAATGGCCGTTCGCGACCTACAATTGGCCGGTCGGCATGCCGCGCGTAGCCTACCTGACGGACCGTACGACGACGTTCACCATCACCGATGCGATGGGTCTGGTAACCCGCTACGTGCATAAGCCGTTCCGCTCGACCGGGCAAAGCACCACCGAATGGTATGTGCCACGCCTGTACCAAGTGCAGAGTGCGGCAAGCGACGTCGCCGATATCACTTATAACTACTCTACGAGCAGCACCGGCATCATCGTGGGCGACGAGGCATCGACGATGTATCCCATCTACGTGTCCGGTCCGGCGGCACTGCTGAAGGATTCGAACAGGAATGGCACCGATGCTATCGGCTACTCGATCGGTTGGCCTTACGGGCGCGGCGGCGCGTCTCAGAATGGCAGCGGCGGCGCTGACGGCAACCTGAACGTGATCACGAATTTCACTTTCGGCACCGCCTCCATCGATATGTGGGACAAAACATTCACATTTGAACAGCAGCAGTCCAACAGGCTGTCCTCGATCCAGCGAAAAATCGATGGCGTGCTGGTCGTATATGGCTACGACACCCGCTATAACATCAACAAGATCACCGAATACGACAAGCCGAACGGCAAGGCCGCTGTCACCCAGACCGCGGGCTATCCGCTCAGTTGCGATGCATCCACCCGCAAGACCTGCAACCAGCCGGAATGGACGCGCGATGCCCTCGGCAACGAGACCGATTACGAGTACGACGCCAATTCGGGGCAGGTGACGCGCATCCGGATGCCGGCCGACAGGACGGGCGTGCGTCCGGAATTCCGCTACGAATACCAAGCACACTATGCGTTCTACAAGCGCAGCGCCGGCGGCGCGGTCGAACGCGGAGAAAGCCCGATCTATCTGCTGGCCAAGGAGCGCAAATGCATGACGGGTGCGATGAATCCGGACGGCAGTTGCGCTAAGGGTGCCAGCGATGCCGCAGTGACCGACTACGACTACGGCCCGGACAACGGCGCCGGCAACAATCTCTTGCTGCGTGGCGTGGCGGTGACGGCGTACGCCAACGGTGCGTCTCAGACCCGGCGCACTTGCTACAGCTACGACATCTATGGCAACCGAATCGGCGAAACCAGGCCGCAGGCGGGCCTGGCCAGCTGCAATTGAGACGGGATACGAGCATGGAGAACAAGACTTATATGAGTTTCACCCGCCTGTCGATCGCTCTGGCCTTGCTTTCCGGCCTTGCAGGCGTGTCCTTGCCGGGCTTCGCGGCGCAAACGGCATCGGCCTACACGACCGCCGTTCGTTACAACCTCAACCGGCAGATGACCGGCACTATCAGCCCCTCGGCCGATGGATCGGCCTTGTACCCAGCTGTACGTAACACCTATAACGGCAAAGGTCTGGTCGTCATGGTGGAAGAGGGGGCGATCACCGCATGGCAAGACGACACGGTCGATCCCGCCAATTGGGGAAGCAGTTTTCTGATTTCCCGTACAACCGTTTACACCTACGACAGCCTGGGCCGCAAGATCACGGAATCGGCGGTGGGCACCGACGGCATTCCCGTCGGATTGACGCAATTCAGCTACGACGACCAGGACCGTGTGCTGTGCAAGACGGTGCGGATGAATCCGGACGCCTACGACCGCCTGCCGGGCGCATGCGAGCTGGGCGCCACCGGAAGGGCGGGGCCGGATCGCATTACGAAATTCGCTTACCTCATTTCCGATCTCGTCACCACGGAAACGCGCGGCCTGGGTACCGAACAGCAGCAGGTTTACGTCGAAAACCGTTACGGCAATAGTCCGAATACGCCGTCCAGCATGTACCTGGTCACGGATCAACTCGATGCCAACAGAAACCTGACGCATTACACCTACGACGAACGCGGGCGCATGCAGCGGATGTATTTCCCGCAGAAAGTCACGGCGTCAGCGAATTACAACCCTGCGGATTATGAGCAGTACGGCTACGACCTGAACAGCAACCGCACCACGCTCAGGAAGCGCGACGCCAACGTCATCGAATACGAGTACGACAACCTGAACCGTATCTGGCGCAAGAATCTGCCGAATCTCGATATGGCCACGCGCTCCGTATGGCAGGGGTATGACTTGTGGGGGCACCAGCAATATGCACGCTTTTCGAATGAAAGCGGTGCGGGCATCAGCGTCACCTATAACGGCTTTGGCGAACAGGAATCGGAAACCAGTAACACCAGCGGCACCAGCTACACCCTGTCCTACCGCTATGACCTGAATGGCAACCGGATCCGCGTAACCCATGCGGACAAGGCCTCCTTCGTCTACATATACGACCAGATGGATCGCCTGACCGATATCCAAGAAGGCTTGGCAGGAAAGGAACAGGCGACGCTGATCCATTACGGCTACGACAACCTGACTCGTCCGCAAAGCCTAACCACGACGGGTGGCGTGACCACCACCCTTGGATATGACACCGTATCGCGACCGCAAGTCATCGGCCTGGATCCGGCGGGAACGCAATACGACGTCACCTATACGCTGGGTTTCAATCCGGCCGGGCAAATCACGGCGCGGGAATTCACCAACAACCTTTTTCAATACAAGGAAAGAGGCAGCGTCACCGGTACCTATACCCCGAATGGCTTGAACCAGTACACCCAGGCGGGTTACCTGGCCTTCGGCTACGACGACAACGGCAATCTCACATCGGACGGCAGCACGACCTATGGCTACGACGTCGAAAACAGGCTGATCAGCGCGACGGGCGGGAAGAATGCTGTACTGAAATATGACCCGCTCGGCCACCTGTACCAGATCGCAGGCAGCGGCACGACGACCTTCCTGTACAGCGGCGATTCCCTGGTCGCGGAATACCAGAATGGTGTGATGACCAAGCGCTATGTATTTGGTTCGGGCATCGACAAACCCCTGGTCAGCTATACCGGTGCAGCGCTGTCCAGCAGCAAGCAATTCCTGCATGGCGACCACCAGGGTTCCGTCGTCGCCATCACCGACAGTAGCGGGAATGTCGTGTCCAACAACACCTACGATGCCTACGGTGCGCCTGGAGTAAATAATTCGGGCCGCTTTGCCTATACCGGACAGACGTATCTGCCGGAAGTGGGGATGTATTACTTCAAGGCGCGGCTCTACTATCCCCAGATTGGCCGGTTCCTGCAGACGGATCCGATTGGATACAAGGACGACATGGACTTGTATTCATACGGTGGCAACGATCCAATGAACCGGATCGATTCGGATGGTCAAACGGCTGCACTGGCTTTATGTGCCGCAACCCCGGTAGGGTGTGCCGTCGGCGTCGCCATCACTGCTTACGTTGCCGTCAAAGCCGTCATCGATACGCGGCGAGCCTTGCAAAGACATTCTTCGCCTTTCAGGAACGAAGTGGCCGATGCGCCAAAGCCGCCCAAGGATGGCAACGTCGCAAACGACGCAAAAAGTGGCGTGGAGGCGAAGGATGGGAAAAAGACAGGGGAGTCCAATGTCCGCGACAATAACAAGAAGGGCGCGAAAGCGGAGGATGAAGTTGCCGCTGAGCTCGAAAATGCTGGCCGTCAAGTAGAACGGCAGGTGCGGAAGGACACGCCGTTCGGTGTGCGCGTTGTCGATATCGAAGTCAAGGACCAGGATGGAAACGTACTGGGTGGTGTCGAGGTCAAGGCTGGGGAAAGCAGATATCGGTCCGACCAGCGTTCGAAAGACGAATGGCTGCGCCAGAACGGTTATCCTGTCGACCTTGTGCGAAGAAGATGAAGCCATGAGTGCAACGAAAAGTTTTAATCAATTCAAGATGCTTCTTGCGGAGCGGTTGATCGAACAAGGATTGCATCGAAGAGGCGATGTCCTGACGAAGGCGATGCCGGAAGCGGTGCTTGTTTTTGAATTGCAAAAGGATTCAAAAAACAGCAGCAAGGAAGCGGTCCGTTTTACCGTCAATGTCGGCATTTTCCTGAATGCCTTGCGCGCTTTCAGATGCAACGATGCAGCGCAGGCCGACCCTTCCGCCGACCAGTGCCATTGGAGGGCGCGCCTGGGAAGATTGACGCCGGCCCAAGCCGATGTTTGGTGGACGATTCGGAATGACGAGGAAGCCAAGGTGCTGTGCGATGAAATTGCAAAGTCCATCAGCGTAGACGCCTTGCCTCGTATCGAAGGCTTGACAACTGCGGATGCATTTGTTGATGCGTGGCGCAGCGATAAGGGACAAGGTCTGACCGAATATGAGCGCAGGGCAAATCTCGCGAGATTATTGGCGGTATTGGGGCGAAAGACCGAAGCACGTGAAGCTTTGCATGCGTTGACCGCTGCGAGCGAGGGCAAGGCATGGGCGGTGGCGGCCAAAGTCGATGCCCGTGAACTCGGGAAGCTGCTCGATTAGGATGATTCAGCTCTTATGAATATCAACCGCAAACAGATGGAGGCCGTGCTTGCTTTGCCCGGTGATAAGCGTTTCGCTGACTTCATCAAAGTGGTTGCGGATCGGCAAGAAGTCTGGGGCTTGTACCAGGATGGCTGGGCGCTTGTCGGCGCGGACGATGGAACGACCGCTTTTCCCCTGTGGCCCGCCAAGGAATTTGCCCAGCTTTGCGCTGCTAACGAATGGAATGGTTACGAGTCGCCTTCGATCCCGCTGAGCGACTTGGCGGAACTGCTTTTGCCAAAATTAGAGCAGGACGACGTTTTGCCCGCCGTGTTCCTAACGCCGACAAGCAAAGGCGTAACATTACCGGTTGAAGAATTGCAGGCTGCCGTGGAAGAGGAATTGCAGAACTACTGAAGTTGTTTGGAACCGCAAGACGCCCGCTCATGCGGAAGTCTTGCGGAGCCACGATATGGTCAAGCCTTGTCGGCTTTCGGCTTCCCGGCGCGCGGCTTGTTGTTGCCGTTTTCGACTGCCGCATCCGGCGGTTCCGCTTGCGGCTGCGCCTGGGGCGGGGCGGACGTCCCAGCTTCCTCGCCGTCGGCCGGACTGGCACCGGCAACCGGCGCCATCGCCGAGGTCACTGCCTGCGTGAACTGATCCTGCAGCATGTTCCACCAAGCCATTGCCGCTGGCAGGCCCATGGCCGCGCCGGCGTCCGCACCGGGGAGAGCATCGCTTGCTGCATCAGCCGATGAGAGCGTACCCGACTGGGCCGACCCGTCGCCGGCAGACGGCTTGGCGGCAGACCCGGTCGGCGACGACGCAGCCGGCTGCCCGAAGAAAGGCGCAAACGGCATGTTCGCCATTTTCTCGGCACTGACGCCAGACTGACGCATCGCCTCGGCCATCGACGCCCCCATCGATTTCAGGGTGACCAGGGTGCTGCGCTGCACTTCCATGGCCTGGATGGTTCCGTGCAGCATGCTCAGGTTCAGGTTCAGCCACGCTTCGACCGCTTTCATGTCGGCGATGCGCTTGTCGAGGTCCTCGACCGACATGGCCGGGCTGGCCATGCCCATGCCGGACATGCCGGGCATGCCGCCGCCAGGGATGTTCATCGATCCCCACAGGTTCTTGACGAAATCCAGCGTATCCGAGACGCCGGGAATGGTGGCAGATGGCGGTGGTTTCAGCATGGTTGTCTCCTTGGTAGATCGGCCTTAGCGTAACAGATAACCAACACCACTCATAGACGCACGTATAGTGCGCCGCAACAGCGGGCGAGGGCGCTGGACGGAGCCGCTACACTGCTAGCATGATGCTCGCCAAAGCCCTGTTTCGCCGCCGTCGCCAACTCGCTTTCGGCGCCCTCACGGTCTTGCTGCACCTGCTCGTGTTCGACTGGTTCAGCGGCCAACTCGGGCGCCGGCGCGAGGAAGCGGCGCGTGTGGCGCCCGCCCCGATTGCTGCGCAGTTGATCCGCACAAAGTTGCCGGTGCCAGCCATGCCTGCGCCCGCACCGACATTGCGGCTCGATCCGCCGCCTCTGCCCGACCTGGCGCCGGAGCCGGTCGAGGTGGCCGATATCGGGCCCGGCACTGCGCCGGATGCGCCGCCGAATGCCGGTCCGGGCCAGTCGCGAGATGGCGACGCCGGTGCCATGCCCGCAGCTGGACAGCAGCGCGCCACCCCCGTGACCGCCGACGTACAATCCCAGCCAGCACAGGCAACGGCCGCGCAGCCCGTGCCTGTGGCCGAGCAGCGCCGCTACAAGATCGCCCTGCCGCCGCAGGCCGACATCACGCTCGACGTCGCCCGCATCGACGCCAACGGCACGCACTGGAATGGCGAGGCGCTGCTGACGTGGCGGCGCAGCGGGCCGGCTTACCAGGTCCGGGTCGAAGCCGGCATCCGCGTCATGTTCGCGCGCGTGGAGCTGCTGACGCTGACCAGCGAAGGCACGCTTGGAGACGAGGGATTCGTCCCCATGTTAATGACGGAGAAGCGCCGCGGCCGGGCAATGACGGCCACGCACTTCAACCGCCAGGACGGCAGCGTCACTTTCTCGGCCTCGCAGGCCAGGGTGGCGTTGTTGCCCGGCACCCAGGACAAGGGCAGTCTGCCGCTGCAGCTGGCGGCGATCGGGCGCGGCGATCCGAAGCAGATGGCGGGCAATATCGATATCCTTGTCGGCGAAGAGCGTGGCGCCAACGTTTTCAGTTTTACGGTGGCCGGCCAGGAGCAGATCGACACCCGCCTGGGCAAAATCGCTACCTGGCACCTGGTGCGCCCGCCCAGGCCCGGGTCTTACCATTCGCGCCTGGAGGTGTGGCTGGCGCCGGACCATGGCTGGTTGCCGGTGCAGATGCGCAGCGTCGAGGCGAACGGGGCCATCACCACCCAGACGGCAAGCAATATCGTCATCAAAGAGACAGGAAGTCAATGATCAAGAACACCATGAAGCTGGCCGCCGCCGGCCTGTTGCTGGCGGCGCTGGCGAACGCCCAGGCCGCCCCGGCGGCCGAAGAAGACCACCCGGCCGTCAAGCGCGCCGTCGATTTCCCGCCTTCCGCCGACCTGAGCTATTCGATCAGTGCGCGCCAGCGCGGCTTCAGCCTGAACGGCGATGCCACGCTGACCTGGCGCGTCAGCGACAGCAAGTACAGCATCGGCGCCGAGTCGCGCGTGGCCATGCTGGGCAAGCTGACTGAGAACCACAGCCAGGGCGCGCTCGACAGTTTTGGCCTGGCCCCGGCCGAGTTCACCGAAAAGCGCTTCCGCAAGGAGCAGGAATCCGCCACCTTCGACCGCGGCAGCAAAACCATCACCTTCAGCGACGGCAAGCAGACCTACCCGATCAAGGGCGGCGAGCAGGACCGCGTCTCGATTTCCTGGCAGCTGGTGGGGGTGGCGCGCGCGGCCAAGGACAAGTTCAAGCCGGGTTCGGTCTGGCAGTTCTTCGTGGTCGGCCCGCGCGACGCCGATCCGTGGACCTTCCGCGTGGTGGGCCGCGAAAAAGTCCAGGCCGGCGCCGCCATCGGCACGGTCGATGCGGTGTACGTGCAGCGCGATACGCCGCCGGGCTCCAAGGCCCAGACCCTCGATCTGTGGCTGGCGCCGGCGCAGGACTGGTACCCGGTCAAGCTGCGCTTCACCGACAACGACCGCGACTACATCGAGCAGACGCTGGAGCGGATCAACAAGAAATGACCGGCTGCCTTACTCCTGCAGGCCCGGGTCTTCCGTCGAATCGTTCTGCCAGTGCAGCGTCATTTCCTTCGGCGCTGTCCCGATTTTCACGCTGCGCTTGAACACCTTGCCCTCGGCTGCGGCGCTGATGCGGTAAGTCCCGGCCGGCAGCCTGGCGTAGAACATCGGGCCGGTGCTGGCCACGCTGAGCAGGGTGGCACCCTTGGTATCCATGATGTCAAGCTGGACGTCGGAGCGGAAGGCGCCGCTTTCCCTGGTGGCAAAGGTCAGCCGCAGGTTGTAGTCGGCACGCCCGTCGCGCATCGCCGCTTGCTCTTCCTGGCCGACGCCGCCGTTGACGTAGCGGATGCCGTTCTGTTCCTTGGCCGTGGGCGCCGCCAGCACGGACTGGGAAACGAGACTTGCGGCCAGTATCAGGGCCGCGCGGGTGAGTGCTGCTTGCATGGTATTCCTCCTATTTCTAGTATCAATGTCACAAGGTTTATTATTACTCTGCAGCGACAGAGGGCGCGCGCGCCTCATGCGCCTGCTTATAAAACGTGCAAGTCAAGCCCCGCGTGCGATCCGTTGCATATCCGCCAGTCATAAACGCCCGCCAGCCTTTCCTTATTAGTTGCTTGGTCTTAACTGTTATACTGACGCCCCCGCGCCGTCCACTTTGCTGCGCGCGCCGCTTTGTGTACATGCTGCAAAATTGCTAAGCCTCACGATGATCGACAACCTGGCAGGCGCTGTCGCCGCCGACTCCCAATTTACTGCGCTGGACGAGATCGCGGCCGGCGCGCCGGATCCGCTGCAAGCCCACTTCCACGAGGGCGTGGCGCCGGACGAGATCGAACAGGTCTTCCTGCTCAAGCGCGCGCAGCCGATGCTGCAGGCGTTCACGGCGCTGTTCCACGGCGGCCAGGACGGCGTCATCGTGCGCCTGCTGGTGCTGCGCGAACTGGCTTCCGACGCCAGCGACTCCGCCTTCTCGCGCGCCGACATCAACCAGAAGTTCGCCTATCTGATCCCGGAAAGCCTGGAAACGGTGCTGGGCCGCCTGCGCAGTCATGGCTTGCTGGCCTGGGACAACCCGGCTGCGGTCTACCGCATCACGCCGCTGGCGCGCAACGTGCTGGCGGCCCTCGACACCCTGCTGGCGCTGGCACGGCCGGAAGAAGACGAAGCCGAGATGGGCTTCCTGCTGTCGCAGGTGGCCGGCGCCCAGGCGGTCGGCGGCGTCACCGTCGAGCAGCTGAAACACTTGCTGGGGCGCCTGGTCGAGCTGACCGAGGAATTCCGCGATGCCATCGCCTCCGGTTCCGAGTTCCGCCTGCGCGCCTCGCAAGCCAAGTGGCACATGGCCTGCGACTGGGTCGAGAAGGGTTCCGTGATCCTGCGCGCCATTACTTCCGACGAGCGCGCCGATTCGGCCACCCACCGCGCGGCGCAGGCGATCGGGCGCGCCCAGTCGCAGCTGCTGAACATGCAGGGCATGTTCTCGCGCGCACTGAACCAGATCGAGCGCCAGCGCGTGCACCTGGGCCAGTCCGGCCTGTCGACCACCGACATCAAGCGCTGGCTGCTGGCCCACGACGACTTGGCCAGCCTGGCCGAGGAGGCGATCGAACGCCCGCTGCTGCCGCTGTTCGTCACGCCGGCGGAGATGATCGACGTGGCCGAGACCGAGCTGCTGATCGAGCGCGCCGCGAACGTCGCCCCGGGCGGCCTGCCGAGCGGCGAAGATGCGCCGCTGACCATCAACGACAACCCGGCGATGCAGGCCGAGCTGGACGACTGGCTCAAGCGCCTGTCCGACTTTGCCCACCTCGACAACTTCCCGGGGTTTTCGGAAAACGCACCGAGAAGCGTACCGATCCAGGATTCGCTGCTGCCGGCCAGCTTCGCGGTGGCGTCCTACCGCGCCTCGATGCTGCCGCTGCTGGGCGACGCCGCCGAGGCCAGCCTGCAGGGCGCGACCGCCGAACTGGCGCGCCTGCCGGTGCGTTTCGATTCGGAAGACGAGATGGTCGAGCTGGACGACCCGCACGTGGCGGCGATGTCGCGCGCGACCCTCTCGATCGCACCGCCGGTGCCCTTGCCCGGCCCCCTGATTCCCCCCGCATTCGACCTGAACCTGGCAAACCCAGCCAAACCGGAAAGCAAGACGCACCATGAATGACGACGCCCAAATCCTGATCGCGCGACTGCTCACGCACCAGACCCTGCGCCGCGACGACAAGATGGTCAAGCGCGCGCTGTCCGACGACCTGTTCCGCGCCGAAGTCGACAAGCGCCTGCTGGAATCCGGCCTGAAGCTGATCGACAACGTGTATGCCGACCATGTCACGCTGGCCCTGCACCGCAACGTCGAACCGAAGATCTTCGGCGCCAAGGACATCTGGCAGAACAATAACTTCGGCCTGACGCGCGACGGCGTGGCCCTGCTGGTGGTGCTGTGGGCGCAGATCATCCTGCCCAAGCGCCAGCGCCAGGAAACCCACCAGGCGATCGACGTCGACCAGTCCGACATGTTCGACAAGGACAGCCCGATTCCGCGCGCCGAAGACACCTCGATCGGCATCTCCTACACCGCGCTGCTGGCCGACTTCGGCGACAAGCTCGGTAAAAAGACGCGCATGGACATGAACCTCGGCCTGCTGTCGAAGCTCGGCTTCATCGAGCGCCGCGGCGACGTGGTGCTGGAAGGCCCGCTGCTCGACCTGCTGATGGACACCGACCTGCTCAAGGAACGCATCATCAACGGCGCGCTTGCCGAGGTATTCAAGCGCGCGCCGCTGGCGGTGGCACGGCGCCGTCCGGTCACTGCTTCCGAGCCCGTCGCCGAAGCTGTCACCGAAGCCGCGAGCGAGGCAGCGAGCGAGGCCGCCAACGACGCAGAACCCGCAGCCGACGAACCCCAAGCGTAAAGAACCGCATGTTCCACATTAAATCTCTCGAGCTGGTCCACTGGGACTACTGGCAGCGGATCAAGAACATCCCGCTCGACGCCAAGATCATCACCATCGCCGGCCAGAACGGGTCCGGCAAGACCACGCTGCTGGATGCGATGCGCACCCTGTTCGGCCTGGATTGCTCGATGGGCCGCACCTATAAGCACTATGCGCGCCACTCGGGCCAGCAAAGCGCCTGGCTGCGCGCCGTGGTCGACAACAAGCCGAGCGGCCGCCAGCTGTCGAACCGCCCCTTCCGCCATTCCGGCTTCTTCAGCGACGACGAAGTGACGCTGTTCTGCCAGGTGCAGAAGAACGGTGGCGACTGGAAGCGCCAGTACCTGATGCGGCCGGGGAATATCGAGATCGAGGAAGTCACCGAAGCCACCGACTGGCTCGGCGTCGAGAACTACCGCAAGCGCCTGGCATCGGCCGGCCTGTCGCCGGCGATGTCGAAGGTGCTCGCGCTGGAGCAGGGCGAGACCGACAAGCTGTGCGAATACTCGCCGCGCCAGTTGCTGGACCTGGTGTTCCAGGTGTTCGGCGACAAGGAAGTGCTGGATGCCTACGACGAAGCCAAGCGCCACCAGCGCGACACCGAAAGCGAACTGAAACGCTTCGAAGCCGAACTGGAAGCCTCGCGCACCAACCTCGAAGGCCTGCGCCTGCGCGTCGCCAACTTCCACCAGTGGGAAGGCTTGAACAAGGAGCGCAAGACCCTGGTCGAGGAAGTGCTGCCCAGCCTGGAATACCATGAAGCGCGCGAAAAGGCGGGCAACGTCAGCCGCCAGCTGCGCGAAGCGAGGAAACCGCTGGCGCAGGCCGATTCGCAGCTGGCCGAAAAGCGCAACCAGCTCGCCGCCCAGCAGCGCGCGCTGACCGAAGCCCAGCAGCAGGAAGTGGCGCTGGAAAAGGAAGCCAGCGAGCTGGCAGGCCGCCTCACGCAGTTGAACGGCAAGCTGAAGCCGCTGGAAAGCCTGCTCGAGCAAAAGGACCGCCTGCAGAGGCTGGCCGCGGATTCCGGCGCCGACATCGCGGAAGTCGCGACCCAGCTGGAAGCGAAAGAAGCCGAGCTGCAGAAGAAACGCCAGGAACGCGAGGCGCTGTCGACCCGCATCGCCGGCGAGATGTCCACCATCTCGGCGCTGCAGGGCAAGACCACGATGCCCGAGCCGGAAGCCCAGCGCCAGATGCGCCGTGCGCTGCGCGACGCCGGCATCCCGCACGCCATGCTGTCGGACATCGTCGAAGTCACGGATCCGAAGTGGCAGGGTGCCGTCGAGGGTGTGCTGGGCGGGTATGCGTCGGTGGTGCTGCTGGAGCGCGCCAAGGATGCGCCGGCGGCCTACAAGCTGGCCGAAAAGGAAAAGTACCGCCACTTCATCGTGCCGGATTGCGTCGACGCGCCGGTGGTCAAGGACGACACCCTGCTGTCGGTGGTGCGCTTCAGTAGCGCGGCCCCTGGCTGGCTGATCGATCAGCTGGAACGCATCGAGCGCGTGGAGTCGGTGGATGCCGGATTCAAGAGCGATGCCGACGAATGGATCACGCCGGACGCCTACCACCGGGAACGGCGCGGCGGACGCTCGCTGTTCGTCGAACCCTCGCGCTACCGCTTCGGCGCCGCCGGCAAGACCCAGCGCCTGGAAGCGATCCAGAAATTGCTGCCGGCCCTGGAAGCCCAGGAAGACACGCTGACGCTCGCCATCAGCAAGCTGGCGGCCGAAGTCTCGGCACTGCGCGTGCGCATCGCTGGCGTCGACGCCGCCAAGGAACTGTCGGCGCGCCAGGCCGAGTTCGAGGAAGCCGTGCGCGCTCTGGAACCCCTGAAGGCCGAACGCCTGCAGGTGGGCGCGCGCCTGGGCGAGCTGCAGGTCCTGATCAAGAACGCGACCGTGACCCGCACCCGCGCCGACACCGTGTGGCAGAACGCGCGCATGGCGCTGTCGGAAGCGGAAGCGGGCATGCGCCTGAACCACCGCCGCCAGATCGACCAGCGCAGCGAACACGCACGCGACCTGCTGGCGCTGCGGCGCGACTGGCGCCACGTGCCCAAGAGCTGGCGCAATCCGCAGCAGCGGGCCGCGCTGGTGGCGGCCCACCACAACGCCCACCAGGTCAAGCTGCGCGTGGGCTCGCTGGACCACTCGCTGGCGCGCGCCGACTGGGAAATCGACCCGACCGTGATCGACCAGTACGCGCGCCTGAACGACCAGCTGTCCGGGCGACAGACCGAGACCGAAGAGCGCCGCTACCAGAACAACCGCGCGATCGAAGCCACCGACAATGCGCGCGGCGCCTACATCGAGCGCCTGCGTTACACGATCAAGACCTACTCCAGGAACATCAGGGAGCTGGGAGAATTGGCCAACATCGAGGTCAACGTCGACCCGGTGCGCCTGGAGAACGACGACATCCTGCTGGCCCAGGCCGGCCTGCACGTGCGCTTCAAGTTCGACGGCAAGGGCCAGATCGGCATGAACGACGGCGAAGCCTCCGGCGGCCAGCAGGTGATGAAGTCGCTGGTACTCTTGATCGGCCTGTTGAAATCGGAAGAAGGTTCGGGCGGCTTCGTGTTCATCGACGAACCCTTCGCCCACCTGGACATTCGCAACATCCAGCTGGTCGGCGAGTTCCTCAAGAACACCGACGCCCAGTACCTGATGACGACGCCGCTGACCCACAACACCGACGTCTACGATCCCTCGGACCTGACCCTCATCACCAGCAAGAAGAAGAAGGACAGCCAGTGGGCGCAGCCGATCTTCGTGCTGCAGCGACGGCAGGAAAAGAAGGTGGCGGAGGCGGCGTAAGGATTTTTACCCGACCTGTGCATGAAAACGGCCGGTGTTCACGAGAACACCGGCCGTTTTGTTTTTGATGCTTAAGCGCGGCGGCGCCGTGCCAGCTTCATGCCCAGAAGTGCGAGTGGCAGCAGGGCCAGCGTGGCCGGTTCCGGCACCTGGCCGGGCGTGCCAGGCACGTCGAGGGCGCCGAGGATGACCTGGCCGCCGCCGGAGACGGTATTGAATACGCCGGTGTAGGTGCCGAGGCTGCCATTGTCGTAGGAAGTGAAGACGAGGTGGTACTGCGTATCGGCCAGCAGTGCGCTGTTGATCAGTGAAAGTGCACCAACGCCACTGTCATCATCAAGTGCCACGAGATTGGTCAACGGCGCCGCAGGATTGAATACGCCCCGGTACAGGAACAGGAAGGTGTCCGAACCTGTCGCGCCGAACGATGTCGATTCGAACGAGTAATTGCCGGCAGCGCTGACATGGAAGTCGTAAACATCGTAGCTGACATTGGTGCCGACCCCGCTCAGCGTGGCCAGCGAGAACGGACGGTTGAAGGTCGGATCCGACGCTGTCAGCGCGCCGGAAATGTTGACGGGGACCGCAAATGCGGCATGGGAAACGAAGGCAAAGGCTGCAACTGCGAGCTTCAGGAAACTGGAAGATTGAACGCGAAACATGGAACACCCCTTTGTGGTTTGTGATTTCTCAATAAAAGCAATTGCCATGCCACAAAAAAATATTTCGTATTTACAGCAACTTAACTACGGGTTTTTGATTTTGAAAAACTTATTGTAAGGAAATCCGACATGATGGCGGCGCTTCATCCGGCGAGCGCTTTCAGCAGGGTGGCGGTATCGCGCCGCAGGATCGATTCATTGAAGCCCAGCTGTACCTTGCCGTCGCTGAATTTCCCGATCCGCAGGTTGGCCCGCTGCAGCCGTGTTTCCAAGCCGGCCAGCCGCTCCGGTGCGATTTCCAGCATGACCAGGTTGCTGCCGTTCTCGACGCGCTGCACCTTGAACCCCGGCGTGCCTTCCAAGCCCGCCAGCAAGCGTTCTCCTGCCGCGCGCACCTCCGCAAAGCGCTTCTCGGCGCCCTCCAGCGCATCCAGCGCCGGCAATGCAGCCTGCCAGCCGTGGTAGATCGTGCCGCCAAAGATGTGGCGCAACTCGCGTGCCCTGGCCATCAGCGGCCTGGGGCCGGCCAGCACGCCGCCAAACGGCGCGCCCAGATATTTATAGAGCGAGACATACACCGTATCGAAGTGCGCGCAATACGATTGCACGCTGAAGCCGGGCGTGCCGCTCATGAGCAGCAGGCGGGCGCCGTCCAGGTGCAGGCGGATGTTTTTTGCGCGCGCCATCCTGGCGATGTCGGCCACCAGCGCCGGCGGCAAAGTCGCGCCCTGGGCCCGGCGCACCGGGCTTTCCAGCGCGATGGCGCCGACCTTGATCGGGTAGGGGCCGACCTCGGCGCGTTCGACCGCGGCCGCGATCTCGTCGAGCGTGGGCGCCGCGCGTCCCGCCGCCAGCGGCACCAGGTTGATGCCGCTGAGCGTCGTCACCGTGTCCGACTCGTCGCGGTAGACGTGGCTTTCCTGCTGCACCAGCGCGTGCCTGGACTCTCCGCACAGCAGGCGCAGGGCCAGGTGGTTGGCCAGGGTCCCGGTCGGCATGAACACCGTGTCTTCCTTGCCGAGCAGGGCGGAAAACTTCGCTTCCAGCTCGGTCACGGCGCCGCCCGCCAGGTAGCCGTCGACCGGCTTCGCATGCTTGTCGAGCAGCGCCTGCAGGCGCGCCGGTTCCGTCGCCGGATTCCGCGGCAGGGCGTCGCCGGCCAGCATGACCAGGGTGTCGTAGTCGGTGACGGGCGCCGGCGCCGCGGCAGGTGCCGCAGCTGGTACGGCAGCCGCACCGTACTGGGCCTGCGCCTGGCTTGAAGCCAGTGCCAGCGATGCGATCGGTACGGCGCCCAGGAAGCCGCGGCGGTTGAGTGTCATGTTCTCTTTCCAAAGATAATGTCCAGGAAGTATATGCTTACTCGACCGTCATCCGGAACGGCGCCGCCGGCAAATCGTCGCCGCCGAACAGATTGACGAAGGGCGCGTCGGCCCAGGCATAGCGCACCTGCGTCACGCCCGGTGCATAGGCGCCCTGCAGCACCACCTGGTCGCCGCGCGCGCTGGCGTCGGCATACCTGCACACCTCGCCGCTGCACACCTCGAAGCCGATCGCCTTGTCGGACGAATAGGTGGCCAGGCCGCCGCCGGTGTTCTTGAAAACGATCACGATGTCGCTGCCGCTGTGCGTCGCCGACGCGGCTTGGGCACCGCCGGGGGCGATTGCTTCGCCATAGGCCACAGCCCGCGCCGCGCGTGCCAGGCGTTCGCCGACGAGCGTCTTCTGGGTCGGGTGGATGTCGCTGCGGTCGCCGACGTCGAGGGTGACGGCCAGGCCCGCATGCGCATCCTGCTGCACCGCCAGCGCCTGCGCCTCGCGCAGTTCGGCCCAGCCGGACTTGCCCGGCGCCTTGGCGGGCGCACCATAGGACGTCAGCTGCACCACCAGGAAGGGCAGGCCGGGCTGGCCGAAGCGGCTGCGCCAGTCCTGCATCATCAATGGCAGCAGGGTGCGGTATTCAGATGGCGCCCCGGCGTTCGATTCGCCCTGGTACCAGGCGGCCAGCTTGAACTTGTAGCCGACCAGCGGCGCGATCATGCCGTTGTACAGGGTGGTGAGGCTGGTCGGCACGTCCCAGGGCGAGGGCGCGATCGGCTGGCCCTTGAGCGGCGTGCCGAGGCGGTACTTCCAGGCGCTGTCCAGGACGACGAACTGACCGTCCGCCAGGCGCACGCCGCGGGTCGCCGGCTGGCCGGTCAGGCCGCCGCTTTTGTTATTACCCGTGCCGTCGTTCAGCACGCGCAGCGCGATCACGTTGCGTCCGGCCTTGAACACGCCGGGCTGCACCGGGTAGTCGCGCCACATCCAGCCGGTGCTGCCACCGCCCACGCGCACGCCGTTGACCCAGGCCGTGTCATAGGTCTCCACGGGCCCCAGCTGCAGGGCGTTGGCGCTCCTGGCCTGGGATTCGCTCAAGTCAACCGTGGTGCGGAACCAGGCGACGCCGTCGAAGTCCTTGAAGGCGGCGATGCCGCTGTCCTTCCAGGAACCGGCCGGCGTCAGCCGCGGCCAGGCCGCATCGTCGAAGCCGGGTGCCTTGAAGGCGCGTTCGCGGGCAGCGGCCGGATCGTGGTCATCCCACCAGGCTTCGACGCGCGCTTCCTCGCGCCGCATGGCGCTGGCCGGCCGCGTGGCGAGTTCCTGCACCAGGCCGACGCCCGCCGTATAGGCAGGCATGCCGCGCAGCGCATCGGCGCCGATCCAGCCCTGGATCGTGGTGCCGCCCCAGCTGGCGTTGATGAAGCCGACCGCGACGCCGTAGCGCTGCTGCAGCGAGCGTGCCATGTAATAGCAGACGGCGGAGGCATCGCCGATGGTGTCGGGCGCGGCCACCTTCCAGGCGGCCGGCTGCTTGAGTTCATGCTGCGGGGCGAGGGCGCTGGCCTTTTCGACGTTCAGGAAGCGAATGTGCTCGTTGCCCGAGGCATTCGTGTTGCCCCAGGCATTGGTCGAGTTACGCACCGCGAATTCCATGTTCGACTGGCCCGAGCACAGGTAGACGTCGCCGACCATGATGTCCTGCAGGGTGGCCGTGGCGCCGCTAGACGCCACGCTCAGGGTGTAGGGGCCGCCGGCGGGCAGGGAAGGCAGCTGCAGGCGCCACTTGCCATCCTTGCCGGCCCTGCCCTTGATGCTGCGGCCGTCCAGGGTCAGGGTCAGCGCGCTGCCGGCGGCGGCCGTGCCCCAGACGGTGATCGGCTGGTCGCGCTGCAGCACGGCGTGGTCGCCGAACACGCGCGCGAAGGCGAGGTCGGCGGCGTGGGCGGGCTGGCATGCGGCTGCGATGCTCAGCCCCAGCAAGGGCAAGGCGATGCGTTGGGTGTATGTCATCGGGTCTCCTTTGTCGCCAGCGCTCGTTAATTGTTTGCGCTAACTGTTTTTGTATGGACCCGATGTTATATCAATTTCTACCCGGGATGTGCGGTGGGCCGGACGATCATCGAACGCGTTGTCGCCATAGCTGCGGCAGGGACACTCTGCAAGTGGCCCAGCAGCGCCAGGCGCGCCGACTCCCCGATCGCGCGCCAGTGTTCGCGCCGCAGCGCCGCGCGCTTGCGGCGCCGCGACGGCATCCCGGACAGCGGCTTCAGCGGCAAGGGCAGGGCGATGCGGTAGCCTTGCGGTGTCTCGATGCCGCCCAGCGTGCGCCAGAAGCCGTCGTAGGCGTTGGCGAAGTGCCGATCCTGTGCGGGCGAATACGCGCATTGACGTGCCGCCCTGACCGCCACCACCTGGTCCATCTCCAGCGCCCCGGCGACGCCCTGCAGCGCCGCGAAGCAGAAGAAGCTTGGCGAGTTGTTGGGATAGGCGAGTTCGAAGGCGGAAAAGGCGGCGCCGGCATCGAGCCGGTGGCCCTGGTTGCGCGCGATGAAGGGGACGATAGCGGCACCCGTGCCCGTCAAGACGCCGTCGGTCCAGCTGAAGGAGAGGCGATGCAGGCAGATGCCGTCGACGCTTGCGGCCAGGATCAGGTCGCCCTCGGCGCTGAGGCGCGGCGCCAGCGCCAGCCGGATCTCGAACAGGCGGCCGGCCGTCTCCTGCCGCCACAGGACCAGGCCGCCGTCGCGGTAGACGGCCTGGCGATAGGCACTATCGAAGCGCGCCTCCTCGAAGCGGTAATGGGTGCCCACGCAGCGTACCCGTTCGCGCAGCGGCAGGCCGCGCACCAGGTAGTCGCGGTGGCTCAGGTGGTGGAAGACGTCGTCGTGGATCTGGACCAGGTGCTCGCGGTAGACGGGCAGCGCCAACAGGCGGCCATGTTCGCGGTAGAACAGCAGCACGCGCAGGCTGCGCGCGATGCAGGCGAGTAAAGAAACGGGAGAGTAGTGGCGCCGGGCCAGCCAGTGCCTGGCAAGATGAGAAATGACCATCGCGAACTCCGGGAAGTAGGGTCGGCTTGCAAGCTCGACAATTCTCCCGCGGGGCGCGCGATCAGGTATTAAAGTGGAACAATCCTCAGACGCTGTCGATTTCCTTGCGCTTCTGTTTGCGCCAGCGCATCAGGTTAAACGAGAAGGTGGCGAAGTAGCCCGCCGTGATGCCCAGGCAGACCATGGTCACCGGACTGTCGGTGAAGCGCGGGTTGGGCTGGCTGCTGCCCTGGTTCATGTAGATTTCGATGCCGAGGTAGACCACGCGCGCCACCAGCAGCATCGCCACCAGGATGCCCATGCGGTGCGGCACCGAAAAGAAGTAACCTTCCGGCGTTTCCTCGAAGCGGGTGCGGCGCAGGCCATAGCTGCCGAGGGCGATGCCGCCGATGGCGCCGGCCGCCAGCAAGGCCAGCTGCACGGGGCGGTCGGCCAGTTCGGAGGCCGGGATCAGAATCATCACGCCGAACACGAACAGCCCGGTGTAGTGGCGCGACAGGATGGAACGCTGGCGCCCCATCTGGGTCTTCAGGCGTTGGTAGATCCGCCAGATCAGGAGTGGAACGAGGGCGATCAGTGCTAGGGTAGTCAGGCTCATTGCGGATTCAAAAGAGGTGCGGAAGCTGCGGTCTTGCGGCGCCAGGCCAGCAGGCCGTAGGCGTAGCTCATGTAATAGCCGGCCAGCAAGCCGAAGATGAACAGGGTCAGCGGGCTGGTCACGAATTCGTGGTGCTGCAGCGAATCCAGCGCGACAAATTCATAGGCGCGGTAGGCCATGCGGCCCATGAACAACAGCGCGATCAGCATGCCGATCGGCGCATGCGGGGTGAAATAGAAATCGTCGCCAGCCTGCTCGAAGCGGGTCTTGCCGATGGCGACGCGGCCCAGCACCACGCCGAGCGGCAAGGCGGCCGCCAGCGCGACCAGCGGCAGCACACCCTGGGTGATGGCGCCGGCGGCGAGCCCCAGCACCAGCAGCGGGAAAAATACCAGCGAGCTGCGGTGGCGCCAGGTCTTCGACTGCTGACGGGTCGTCAGGCGCTTGATGCGGCTATACATCCGCCACACGATGAGCGGGGCGACCACGGCGGCAACGACGGGAGTTGGCAGCATGACGGATCCTTTTCAGTCGAATCCGCCATTGTAATGCAGCTGGGCGCCACCGAAGCAAAGGCCATGATAGTGTTTTAGAGCGCCTGGCAAAACCTTCATGGCGGCGCTGCATCGTCTCGCCGTACATTCGTACTGTCTTCGGCGATGCGCCTTGCCCTGAAGGTTTTCTTGGGCGCTCTTTGTCTTTTTTGCAGGAGAACCCTACATGATTTCAGCATCCATCCAAGCGCACCGCGCACCCGATCCGCTTCCTTCCGAGGAACCGCCATCCGATCCTTTCGAGGGCAGCGACCCGCATCAGCCGCCGATCCGCACGCCGCTCAACGACGAGCCGCCCATCGATCCGAATCCGAGCATCGTCGCCGGGACGCGCACGCTGCACTGAGTTGCACTATTCAGGCGGCTGCCCCAGGGCGGCCACCAGCGCCCGCACCTTGTCCGCATCGGCTACGGTCGCCGGGTTGTAGATCACCATGCCCAGGTCCGGCCGGCCATCCAGCGCGAACGAGGAATATTCCATCGCCAGCAGCCCGGCCACCGGATGATGCAGCTGCTTGCTGCCTTCGCCGTAGGCGCGCACGTCCTGTTCTTGCCACATCAGGTCGAATTCGGCGCTTTGCCGGCACAGGTCGCGCACCAGCGCTTCGGCCTGGCCTTGCGCCTGCGCGCCCGCGCGCGCGAGGTCGACGCGCAAGGCGGCCACCACGAAGCGCGCCACGCTGTTCCAGTCGCGCTGCATGCCCTTGTGGCGCGGGTCGAGGAAGATGCGGCGCAGGATGTTGCGCTCTTCTTCCGGCCGTCCGGTGTAACCGAATACGGCGGCGGCAGCGCGGTTCCAGGCGACCAGGTCCCAGGTCAGGGTCTTGACGAAGGCCGGGCTGGCCGGCAGCGCGTCCAGCACGCGTTGGATGCGCGGCGACAGGCTGGCCTCCGGCTGGTAGCGCGGCTCGGGCTGGCGGCCCAGGCCCAGCAGGAACAGGTGTTCGCGCTCGACCCCGGTCAGCATCAGCGCGCCCGCGATCCGTTCCAGCACTTCGCCCGAGGGCGCGCCGCCGCGGCCCTGTTCCAGCCAGGTGTACCAGGTGGCGCTGATGTTGGCGCGCTGCGCCACTTCCTCGCGCCGCAGGCCGGGCGTGCGCCGCCGCGTGCCGATGTAGCCGAGTGCGGCCGCATCGATGCGCCCGCGTCTGTCCTTCAGATAGTCGCCCAGTTCCATGCTGTTAGTTCCTATACCCGTATAAGGTCACTGCTTTACCCCGATGGGTCTTGACTGGATAGTAAGCCTGTTCACAATCCATCAGGAGAAAATCATGCGTGTATTCGTTACCGGCGCCACAGGTTTCGTCGGCTCGGCCGTGGTCCGGGAATTACTCGGCGCCGGCCATCAGGTCCTCGGCATGACGCGTTCGGAAGCCGGGGCGGCGGCCTTGCGTGCCGAAGGGGTTGAGGTCCAGCACGGCACGCTGGAAGACCTGGACAGCCTGCGCAGAGGCTCGGCGGCCTGCGACGGCGTGATCCACACCGCCTTCAACCACGACTTTTCAAAGTTCGCCGCCAATTGCGAGCTGGACCGGATCGCCATCGAAGCCCTGGGCGATGCCTTGCGCGGCACAAGCAGGCCGCTGCTGGTGACCACCGGCCTGCTCGGCCTGGCGCAGGGCCGCCCGGCCCTCGAGACGGACGTGGCGCACATCGTGAGCGAGCGCGTCCCGCGTGCTTCCGAGCAGACCGCAATGGCGCTGGCGGCGCAGGGCGTGCACGCCTCGGTGGTACGCCTGCCGCCTTCGGTGCACGGCGAGGGCGATCATGGCTTCGTGCCGATGCTGATCGGCTTCGCGCGCGACAAGGGCTTGTCCGCCTATATAGGCGACGGCGCCAACCTGTGGTCGTCGGTGCACCGCTTCGATGCGGCGCGCGTGTACCGGCTGGCGCTGGAGCGCGGTGCGCGCGGGGAGAAGTATCACGCGGTGGCGGAAGAGGGCGTGCCCTTTCGCGAGATTGCCGCCGTCATCGGGAACCGCCTCGGGGTGCCGGTGGCGAGCAGGCCGGCGGCGCATTTCGAGTGGTTCAGCATGTTTGCGGGAATGGAGGCGGCGGCGTCGAGTGCGTGGACGCGCGAGGTGCTGGGCTGGGTGCCGGCGCAGGGGACGCTGCTTGAGGATGTGGATAGTGAGCCTTACTTTGCGGCTTGATCAAGATGCAGCTTTAAACCGTCGTTTCCGGCAATGCCGAAAACGACGGTTTTGAACTAATTAATTAATCGAACGCCCATGAGTAAAGCACGTCCAGCGCCGTATTCGTCCCCGTCTGCAACTGCAAGGTAATCGCCGGCGTGACCTTGTAACGCAGGCGCACCACGCTGCTCGCCGTTGCCGCGCCCTGCTCGAAGCCGAGGTAGAGGCGCGAGGAGATGCGCTTGCCGACCGTGACCACGGTGTTTTCCAGCCCGGTCGCTTCGCCGCTGCCCTGGCGCACGCCGAGTTCGTCGAGGCCGAGCGAGTTGGCGATCTTGCTCTGGATACCGCCGGTGCCGCCTTTGCCGCCGAGGAGGGCGCCCGCGGCGGCGCTGAGGACGTCGGCTTCGTTGCCGGTGGCGCCTTCCATGCCGTGGCCGAGGACCAGCCAGGACAGTTTTTCGCTGTCCTGCACGTTCGGGGTCGAGACCAGCTTGGCCACCGGTGCCAGCGCCGAACCGCGTACCTGCACGCCGGCTTCGACGTTGGTCTCGGTCAGCTGCTCGCCCTCCGGACGCTTGCGTACCGCCAGCACGTCGATGGTCGGGTTGTCGTAGGCGCCGTTGAAATTCACCACGCCGCGCTCGATGCTCAGGCGCTGGCCGTAGGCGGCGTAGGTGCCGCTGACGGTGTGCACGCTGCCGTTGATGCGTGGCGGACGGTCGCCCACCATGCGCACCTGCACCGCGCCGGCCAGGTAGGCGTCGGCGCCCATGCCGCGCAGGTGGAAGTCGTCGCCCAGGTCGGCGCTGAGGTCGATCGTCAGCGGCACCGCCTTTTCTTTCGGCGCGGCCTTGGCCGTGTCGCTACCGTTTTTACGGCCCAGCACGATCACATCGTCCGAGATGGTCGGGCGGTCCACCGGCGCCAGTTCGATCAGCGCGCGGTCGGCCCTGAACTTGCCTTCGACGGCGAAGCGGCTGGCGTCGCGCACCACGCTGGCCTGGCCGCTCAGGATCAGGGTGCGGTCCGGGCGCGACAGCGCCGCCAGTTTATCGGCTACCAGGCGCAGGTTCATGGTGGCTTCGCCACCCGCGAAGCGCACCGTGCCGTCGGCGGTGGCGCTGCCGCTGGTGCCTTCCAGGCGCAGGCGCTGCAGCTGCAGCTGGTCGCCGGCCAGGACGGCACGCAGCTGACCGTTGTTCAGGCGGATGCCCTGGTCGGGCCAGCGCGCCGACAGTTTGTCGCCGTTGATGTTGCCGTTCAGCGTAGGCGCGCCGACGATGCCGGCGCCATTGATGGCCAGGTTCAGGGCGCCATCCAGTTCCAGGCCGGGCTGGCCGATCAGCGGCGAGACCCAGGCCAGCGAGCCGAGGCTGGCGTTGGCGGTCAGGCGCAGCGGGCTGTCGTTGTCCAGGCGGCCGCGGATCATCTGCGCGGTGGCGTCCACCTTCGCATTGCCGACCCGGCTGCCGTCCAGCACCAGCTGAGTGCGCAGCGCACCGCCGGCGACGTCGGCGCGCAGGTCGAGCTGGCGCAGGCCGAGCACCACCGGCGCGGTATCGCCGGCGATCAGGTCGCCCTTTTCGCGGAACACGTGCAGGTTGCCGTTCAGCGTGGGCACGGTGTTGGCAGCGGCCGGCACCTGCAGGTCGAGCGCCCATTGCGCGCCCAGCGTCATGTCGCCGCGCAGGTTCTGGCGCACCGCATCCGAGGCCTGCGCCAGGTAGCTGACCGGCACCCCGGTGGCGCTGCCGCGCGAGGTCCAGTGCGGTCCGACCTTGGTCAGCGATTCGACGCTGATGGCACCGGCCGGCATGCGCACCACGGCGCCGTTGAAGGCGATCTGCTCGGGCTTGGCCAGGCCGGCCAGGCCGGTACCCGGGGCCGCGGCAATGCGGATCGGCGTCGGCGCCGCCAGGGTCAGGGCGTAGCGGCCGCGGTTCTGGAGCGACTGGAGCGTACCGGCCCAGGTGCTGTTGTTCTTGGCATCCAGGCTCAAGCCGCCGCGCACTTCCACGGCGGCGTCGAAGCCGTCGCCGCGGGCGGACGCGACTATCGTGTGGGCGCCGCGGGTGCCGGTCGATTGCAGGCGGGCGGCAGCGATACGGGTATCGCCGCTGGCATAGTCGGCGACTTGTACGTCGATGGCCAGCGGATCGGCGGCGCCGCGGCCGGCGCCGAGGTTGGCGTTGGCGCGCAGGCTGCGCAAATTCTGGGAGCCCATCAGGCGCAGGTTCTGGCCTTCCAGCGCCGCGCTCAGCGAAGGCGTGTCCATGGTGCCGGACAGCGCGCCCGAACCGCGCAAGCTGCCGCCGAAGTCGGGACCGATCGCGGCCAGCTGGGGCGCGTCGATGCGCCAGTTCAGGGTGTCCTTGCCGGAGCCGAAGGCGCCCCTGGCGGCGATCACATTGGCGCCCAGGTGCAAATCGACGTCGGCGTTCGACACGTGACGTTTATCCGCCGTCAGCCTGGCGTAACCCCACAGCGGCGACTTCGACAGCGTCGAGTCGCGCAGGATGTCCAGGTTCACGGAACCACCCATGTTGGCGCCGGTGCGGCCATTGGCATCGAAACTGCCGCTGATGCTGCCGGCCAGCGGCGAGCCGAAGGCGGCCGGGTTCAGGCGCTGCATGCCGCCCCTGGCTTTCACCTCGACCACGCGCGCATCGGCCGGACCGGCCAGCCAGGCTTCGCCGCTGGCACGCAGACTGCCGTTGTCGTTCTTGCGCTGGTTCGGCGCCCAGCCCAGGCTGCGGGCGTCGACGTCGAAGCTGGTGCGCGGTGCCGCCATCGTGCCGCTGACCACGCCGCTGGCCAGCAGCGAACCGTACAAGTCGGCGCGTACGGCGCTCAGCTGCTTGCCGTCGACGCGCCAGGCCAGCGTCTCGCCCGGCCTGCCGAAGGCGCCTTTCAGGTCGACCGCATTCTGCCCCAGCGCCAGCGTGGCGTTCACGTCGTGGACATGAATACCAGACGCCGCTGCGCCGGCCGCCGGGGCGCCGGCCGCCGGGGCGCCGGCCGGCTTGGTGCCGCCAGCGGTACCCGCATCCGCAGCCAGCTTGCCGCGTCCACTGAGCGCCTGGTCGAACAGGCGGCTCGGACGCAGCGCGAAGTCGGCCGCGACCTGCCATTGCGGCGCCAGCACGCCGGCCGCGTTGATCTCGGCATTGATGTCGGCTTTCGGGAAGTCGCCAAAGGCGGCCGGATCGAGGTGGCTGGCCACCGCGTTGGCCTTGAACGGCTGCTTGTCCAGCAAGTTGGCCGTGCCGGTCACGCCGATGCTGCCCTTGCCGGCCGACAGGCGTGCCTGGCGCACGGTCAGCTCGTTGTTGGCCAGCGCTGCTTCGGCCACCAGGCGCAGGCCGGCATCGCTCAGGTTCACGTTGAGGGTCTGGGTGTTCTGTTCGTTCGCAATCTTCAAATCGCCGGCGATGGCGGTCGCCTTCATGCTCGAATGGAGTTGCTTGAGGTCGATGCGGTCGGTATGCATCGCGAATTGCGCGGTGCCGATGCCTTTTTCGTCGATGCCACGCTGCACGCTGCCGCTGCCCGTGAAGCGGCCGGCGCCGCCCAGGTCGAGCAGCACGTCGCCAATCTGCATCGCCGATAAATTGCCACCCAGCTGGCCGCGCATCGTCCGCAGGGGCAGGCGCTGCTGGTCGATGGTGCCTTGCGGGCCATCGTTGGTGAGGTTCACCGACCCGGCGATATTGCGCTTGGCGTCAAGGCGCACCGCCACCGCCAGGTTCAGGTCCGCCGTCGGCAGCGACGGGTTGAAGAAGCCGGGGTCGATGTTGTGCGCGTCCAGCGTCAGGGCTTGCAGCGGGATCTCGGCAAACGGTGCCAGTTCCAGTTTCGCCGTGCCCTGGGCGCGCGCGGCCTGGCCGCTTGCGTCCAGAATTGTGCGCTGCAGATCGCCGCCGGCATGCAGTTTCAGCTGCGCGCCGATGGAGCCGGGCTGGGTCTTGTCTTGCGACAGGCTGGCGTCCGCATTCAGTTTGTACGGCAGCGTGTTGGCGATGGTGCCGCTGGCCGCCACCAGGCCCCAGGGCGTGCTGGCATTGGCGTAATCGAGCTTCCACTGCTGCTTGTCGCCGTGCAGGCCGGCGCGGATGTTCTCGATCGGCGTCTCGACACCCTTGTTCACCATCACCAGCTTCGCAAGGCGCGCATCTTCCACCGCGATCTTGAAGGGCGGCGCCAGACGCGTCGGCATGGTGGTCGGTTCGTCGGATTCCTTGAGGGTTTCCATGCGCAGCGACTGCGCGTACAGCTTGTTGATCTCGACGCCGCGCGACAGGTATTGCCAGGGTTTCCAGTCGATGTCGATGCTGTCGGCGGTCAGGACTTGCGTCTCGGTGCGGAACACGACATGCTGGACGTGCATGTGGCCGTACAGCGAGCCGGTGACGCCGGTCATGGTGAGCTTGCCGCCGCTGGCGTTGGCGACGCGCTGGGCGATCATCTGCAGCGTGGTCTCGCGGCCCAGGTACCAGACGGCGCCGCCCAGCACGACGCCGGTGACGACCACGCCGATCGCCACCCGGCGCGGCCAGCGGCGCGGGTGCGCGGCGGCGGGCGTGTCGGAATCCGGGGTTTGGTTTTCGGCGTTCATCAGAAAGTAAATCCAAGTGAGAAGTGCAGGCGGACCTTCTTGACCGACTGGCCATAGGCGACGTCGACCGCGAGCGGGCCGACCGGGCTGCGCCAGCGCGCGCCGACGCCGTAGCCGGCCTTCGGCTTCAGGTCGCTGAAATTGTCGCCGGCATTGCCGGCGTCGTAGAAGATGGCCGCGCCGTAGGGCGGCTTGAACCACCAGTCGTATTCGGCGCTGGCGGTGAACAGGTAGCGGCCGCCGGTGATGGCGCTGCCGACCGGGACACCCAGCTCCTGGTAGGCGTAGCCGCGCACCGACTGGTCGCCGCCGGCGCGGAACAGGAAGGTGGAAGGCACGCCGTTCTTGTCGCCGGAACCGACCGCGCCGAATTCGCCGCGCACGATCAGGGTGCCCGAGGGACCCAGCGGTTTGTAGCCGACGCCGTGCAGATACAGGCGTACGAATTTTTCATCGGTCAGGACCGGCAGCAGGGCCCCGCCGATCTGGGCGTTGGCGACGTAGCCGCGGGTTGGCTGCACCAGGCTGTCCAGGCTGCGCTTGGTGATCGAGAAGGTCAGCGGCAGGCTTTTCACGCGCGTGGTCGGCAGGCTGTCGCCTTCGATGGTGATCTGTTCGGTCAGCGCCGCCAGCGTCAGGGTGCGCTCGAGCAGCGGCGAGCCCCAGGAACGCTTGGCCGTGATGTCGGTGGTGCGTGTGATCTGGCCTTCCAGGTCTTCGCGCTTGAAGCCGCCGCCCAGGCTGTTGCTGTAGCCGTTCGACGTGGTCGGCCAGTAAAAGTCGGTGCGTGCGCTCTGGCGCTTCTGCTCGTACAGCAGGCTCGATTTCATGCGCTTGCCGAACACGTACAAATCGTCGTAGTTGGCCTGGGTGCGCGCGCCGGTGTTGGTGGAATAACCGACACCGAGCGACAGATTCTTGCGCTTGTTTTCGGTCACGCGCACCAGCACCGGCAGCGTCGTCGGACCGGTGGCGGTCGACGCTTGCGGCGCCTGTCCCTCGTTCAGATCGCCGATCTGCTCGCTCAGCACCGAAGACATGTCGGCGCTGACTTCCACGCTGCCGAAGTAGCCAGTGTCCTGCAGGCGGCCCTGCAGCGCCTGCAGCGTCGCTTCGCTGTACTCGTCACCCGGGCGGATCTGGTTCAGGTTGTGGATGATGCTGGCAGGGTAGCGCTTCAGGCCTTCGATCTTCAGCGCGCCCAGGCGCACTTCCGGGCCGCTGTCCAGCACGACCTTGAGCACGGCGGTATGCTGGTCCGGATCGACGGTAGCGCTGGAATCGAGCAGCTGGGCGCGCGGAAAGCGCGTCTGCGTGACCTGGCGCAGCAGGCCGCGCTTGGCGCCTTCCCAGTCGGCGGTGCGGAAGCGCGCGCCTACCGGCATGGCCCAGCGCTCGCGCAAGGCCGCAGCGTCCATCGGTGCCGCGCTGCCTTTGTCGGCTGCGGCAAAGCCGCGCAATTCGATGTCGACGTCGCTCACCGTCACGGCCGGGCCGGTCTCGACGAGCACGCGCACCACCGGCGTCGCACCGGACGTGTCCAGGCCGGCGGAGACTTGGGGCATGTAGTAACCCTCGGTGGCGATCAGGGTCTTGACCTGTTCCGGCGCCACGCGCACCAGGCGCTGCAGCTGTTCAAGATCCATGCGCGCATTGCCGCGCCAGCGCATCAGGTCGAGGTTGTTTTCCAGCAGTTCGCGCAGGGCGCGCGGGGCGTCGATCCTTACCGTGTAGTTGAGACCGGTTTTGGCTTCGGCCTGGGCCGGATCGCGTGCGGGATCCTGGGACTTGTCTTGGGCCAATGCGCCCGCGGCAATGCAGAGCGCGTTCACGCCCAGCACGATTTGTGCCAAAATTCGTGGTCGCGCCGGCGCCATCGCAGCCATTCGTTTGGGTCGTGCGGAAAACATGTCACTCCAGTCGTCTATATGCCGGCCACATCTTAATGTATTGTCAAATCGGATGGCGGACGGTTTGTTTCGCAAAATAATTTCGGAAATATCAACATGCTTCAAGCTGACACCGCCCTCGTATTGTTCAGTGGCGGACAAGATTCCACCACCTGCCTGGCCTGGGCCCTGGAACGTTACGCCCACGTCGAAACCATCGGCTTCGACTATGGCCAGCGCCACGCGATCGAGCTGAGCGTGCGGCCCACCGTGCTGTCCAAGATGCGTGCCATGTCGCCGGAATGGGACGCACGCCTGGGCGAAGACCACATGATCGATTTGTCCCTGATCGGCAAGATTTCGGACACCGCCCTGACCAGCGACGTCGAAATCAAGATGCAGGAAAACGGCTTGCCGAACACCTTCGTCCCGGGCCGCAACCTGATGTTCATGATGGTGGCCGCCACCGTCGCCTACCGCCGCGGCCTGAACGTGCTGGTCGGCGGCATGTGCGAAACCGACTTCTCCGGTTATCCGGACTGCCGGGACGACACCATGAAGGCGCTGCAGGTGGCCCTCAACCTGGGCATGGCCACGCGCCTGAAGGTCGAGACGCCGCTGATGTGGATCGACAAGAAGCAGACCTGGGAACTGGCGGAACAGTGCGGCGGCAAGGCGCTGGTCGACCTGATCCGCTTCGACACCCACACCTGCTACCTGGGCGAGCGCGGCGCCGCCCACGACTGGGGCCATGGCTGCGGCACCTGCCCGGCCTGCGCACTGCGCGCCCGCGGCTACGCCCAGTACGCGCAGGCACACGCTCAGGGACAGTCGCAGGAACAGACGCAGGAACAGAGCGGCGCCTGATCCGGCTGCATCCAGCATCATGCGCCTGGCCCACCTGACCGACCTGCACGCCAACCGCGAGGCGCTCGACGCCTGCCTGGCGCACGCCGCGGGGCAGGGCGTCGACCAGTACGCCTTCACCGGCGACTTCGTCGGCTATGGCGCCGACCCGGGCTGGGTGGTGGACATGGTGATGGAGCACGTGGCACGCGGCGCGGTGGCGGTGCAGGGCAATCATGATTACGCGGTGACGCACGAGACCAGCCGGGAGCCCGGACGCCCGCGCATGCATGCCGAGGCGCGCGAGGCGATCGCCTGGACCCGGGCGCGGCTCGATCCCGGACAGCTGGCATTCCTGGCCGCGCTGCCGCTCATCCAGCAGCACGGCCATGCCTTCTTCGTGCACGCCAGCGCCCACGATCCGGCGCGCTGGGAATACGTGCTTGGTGTCGACGACGCCGAACGCTCGCTGCGCGCCAGCCGCAGCCGCATCGTGTTTTCCGGCCACGTGCACGCGCCGGCCCTGTACCGGCGCGCCGACGATGGCCGCATGGGCCGCCACCTGCCCGCCGCCGGCCAGCGCATCGCGCTGCAGCCGCAGCATCAATACTTGGTGTTGCCGGGCGCCGTCGGCCAGCCGCGCGATCAGAACAATGCGGCCGCCTACGCGATCTTCGACGACGACGCGCGTGAGATCACTTACTTCCGCGTCCCCTACGACCACGGCGCGGCCGCGCGCAAGGTGATCGCCGCCGGATTGCCGATCGTGTTCGCGATGCGCCTGGTGGAAGGCTTGTAAGACTTACGCGGCGCGCGTCTGCCGGCGCGAACGGCTCGCCAGGTACCAGACTATGGCAAGCGGCAGCAGCAAGGGCAGCAGGAAGGGCGCCACCACGATCGCCACGACCAATGCGCCGCAGGCCAGGCTGCCGAGGCACACGATGCCGACGCCCGCGAACACCACGGCCAGGATCCCGCCCACCAGCAGCAGGATGAAGCCGGCCAGCACGATGCCGCCGCCCGCGAACACGAGTTCCAGCAGCGCCTCCAGCGGAGCGTCGACCGAATCGCCGGTCATGTGCCATACGGTGCCGCCGTGCGGGTCGAAGACGTTCCAGCACAGCAGGGCAAACAGGAACAGGAGGATGAAGGCGGTGCGGTTTTTCATGATGATGCTCCCTTGGTTGAATCCAGGTCGAATCGTGGTCGATGACGGGATTGTCTTGTGTGCCTCCTCGGCATGACTGCAATGTATCTGCATGGGCCGGCACCGCTCCAGCGGGGTGCGACGGACTGCGTTTTAACGGGGGCGGAAGGGTGGGCGGCCGGGATGAACGGCTACCGGACGCGAGCCAAACGCGGCCGCAATCAAGCCTTGCAATGCGGGGCCCGGCGTCTATACTGACAGCCTGCTCTGTCGCAGGAGGATCTTATGCACATCGTTCAATGCCTGATTCACGCGAAGGCAAGGGCCGATGCGGCCGGACATAAAAATCCGCCCTCGGCGCCGCCGGCGATCCCGCCCATCATCATCAACCCGTTCGACCGGATCGTTCCGATCCAGCCGCCGATCGACCCGATCGAAGCACCGCCGCGGCCGCCAATCCTGCCGCCTGGCTTGCCGTGTTTTCGGATGTAGGCAGCGCCTTTTCGCTGGCAATCTTGCAGGTCGGTAATACAAGCTGGCCATCCGGTCCCCTGGAGCACCGGATGCCTCAATTCAGTGCGTTTTAGTGCAGACAAGGCTTGTTTCATAGGCCGGAATTTCCTATGATCTGTTCTTTAGGAATTGTCCTAACCTATTGAGACCGACACATGAAAGACGAAGTATCCGACCGCGACGATGATGCTCCGGTCCAGGAGGCACGCCTGTGGCAGGGCAACGGCTGGACCGCGCGCGTCATCAAGAACGACGACGACGACGGCTGGGCCGTGGCAATGTACAAGGATGGCGAATCCGAACCGGCACTGGTCGGGCCCTGGACCATGGGCCGCGACAAGAAGAACCCGAAACCGCTGGACGTGAATGCCTTCCACACGCTGGTGAAGACCGCGTCGGAAGTGATCCGCCGCCACGAGCAGCAATTGCATGCGCAACTGCACAAGAGCACCGTGGTGTCGACCGAGCAAGGCGAGCTGAAGGTGACGCTCGATATCGTGCCGGACGAAGACAACCCCTATGCCGTGCTCACCGCCATCGACGAGATGGGCGAGCAGGTCGCGCAGGCGCGCGTGCAGCCGTCCTTCAAGCTGTCGCCCACGTCCGCCATGGCTTGGATCGACAACGACTTCCGGGCGCCGCGCTAAGCCGTGACGTCAACGCAGTATTTCCGCCACACAATGCTCTTTAGCACGCGCTGACCTGATAATATTTCCCTGATGCATTTAATTGCAAAAGGGAGATCGATGGAAAGCCGTCTTGACCGCCTGGAAGCGGTGCAGTCCATGTTGCTCGATATCGGGCAATTGTCCGCAAGCTGCACCGATATCACCGACTTCATCGGCGCCGTACACCGCGCGCTGGGCCGCATCATGTATGCGGATAACTTTTACGTAGCACTTTCCGAGCGCGAAGACGGCACCGTCCGTTTCGTCTACTTCGTCGACACCGTCGACGAGGGGCCGAGCCCGGACGAGCGCGTCACCCTGGCCTCGCCCGAGCAATCGCCCACGGCCTGGGTCATGCTCAACAAGCAGATGATGTCCATGACCGCCGACCAGATGCGCGCCCGTGAAAACGGCCACAACTGGGGCAATGGCAGCATCGCCGAGCACTGGATGGGCTGCCCGCTGTTCGACCAGCAGCATGAAGTCCTGGGCGCCATCGTGATCCAGAGCCACCTGACCGGCCACACCTACAGCGAGGAAGACCAGGCGCTGTTTGCGCTGATCGCCAACCACGTGTCCAACGCCCTGCAAGGCCTGCAAAGCATGGACCGCCTGGAGCGCGCGGTGCAGGAGCGCACCCGGGCCCTGGCGCGCGAGGTGGCCGAGCGCCGCCGCGCCGAGCAGGTGCAGCACGCGCTTTACCAGATCGCCGACTTGTCCGCGTCCGCCCTCGAGCCCGAGGCGCTGGCCGTCAATTTGCACCGCATCGTCGGCGAGCTGATGGTGGCCAAGAATTTTCTCATTGCGCTGGCCCACCCGGCCAGCGGCGAGCTCAGCGTGCCGTATTACGCCGACGAGAAGGATAGCTACACCCCGAACCAGCGCTTCCCGATCGGCGCCGGCATGGTGTCGCACGTGCTGCAGACGCGCCAGGCGCAGCTGCACGACGCCGGCAGCGTGGCGCGCCTGCGCGCCGCCGGCAAGGTCAGTGAGCCGCTCGGGCACATCGACATCACCAGCTGGATCGGCGCGCCGATGATCGCGCACGACCAGGCGTATGGCGTGCTGGTGGTGCAGAGCTACGACCCGACCATCGTCTACACCAAGAACGAACTCGACCTGCTCGCCTTCATCGCCAGCCACGTGGCGGTGGCGATCGCGCGCATGCAGGCCGACCGCGCGGTGCGCAAGGCCAAGGACAGCCTGGAACAGCAGAACGCGGCCCTGGCCCAGGCCCTGAACCAGTTGAAGGAGGCGCAGTCGGAACTGGTGCGCCAGGAAAAACTGGCGTCGCTCGGCCAGATGGTGGCCGGCGTCGCCCACGAGATCAATACCCCCCTCGGCATCTGCGTCACCGCCACCAGCCACCTGGTGCAGGAACTGAAGCTCACGCGCGAGGAACTGGCGGCCGGCGAGATGACCGAGGACAGCCTGGGCACCTTCTTCGACGTGGTCGACCAGTCGCTGCGCATCATGACCACCAACACCCAGCGTGCCGCAGCCCTGGTGCGCAGCTTCAAGCAGGTGGCGGTGGACCAGTCCTCGGACGACATCCGCAGCTTCGGCCTGGGCGCTTACCTGAACGAAGTGCTGCTGTCGCTGCAGCCGAAACTGAAAGGACGGAAGGTCCAGGTCGAGGTGGCGTGCGCGCCGGAGCTGGTGCTGGAGAGTTTTCCCGGCGCGGTGTCGCAGATCGTCACCAACATGGTGGTCAATTCGCTGGTGCACGGCTTCGAGCGCGATCGCGCGGGCCGCATCCGGATCCGCGCGGCGCTCGACGGCGACGGCATGGTGGCCTTCGAGTACGGCGACGACGGCATCGGCATGGACGCCGAGCACCTGGCCAAGCTGTTCGATCCCTTCTTCACCACCAAGCGCGGCAGCGGCGGCAGCGGCCTCGGTGGGCATATCCTGTACAACCTGGTGACCGGGGCGCTCGGTGGAACGCTGCGGGTGGAGAGCAGCCTGGGGCAGGGTTTGCAGTATTACCTGCGTTTTCCGCAGAAGTTGAAAAAGGCCCCGGTGCTGGCGGTAGCGTAACCGTAGGGTGGACGCGGACGGCGAGTCGTTCCCCGTCCACGCGTTCAAATCACGCGCGGTGCACGAACAATTCCTTGTAACCGGTCGCCGCATCATGCTCACGGCTGAACCGGTGCCCCGGCAACAAGGCGACCAGCACCTCGGCCGTGGTACGCACCACGCAGCCCGCCGCCACGTGGCCGCCGTAGACGCGGCCATCGGCATCCGACACCGAGATGTGCAGGTGCGGCCCATCCGGCCCCAGCGAACCGGCCAGCGTCAGGATCTCGAGGTCGCCGCGCAGTTCGGCCAGGTCGGCGCGGCCGGCATAGCGGATGCAGGCCACGCTCAGGCTGCCAATGGCCTGCACCACGAAAGCCGCCTCGACCCCATGCGCCGCGGGGAGGCCATCGAGCGCGGCGCGCAGGTCGGCGCCGGCGGGAATGCGAAGGGGCAGGGCGTGCATGGTGGCTTCCTTGAACTAAGCGGTTTACCGGCGCCGGCACAGCCCGGCCAGCAGCTCGACCAGCTGATTAATCTCGTAGGGCTTGGCCAGCACCTGCACGCCCGGCACCGCGATGCGGCGCTCGGTGTAGCCGGTGGCCAGCACCACCGGCAGGCCGGGACGGCGCGTGCGCAGCAGGCCGGCGAGGTCGATGCCGCTGACCTGGCCCGGCATGACGATGTCGGAGAACACCACCTCGGTATCGAGGCCGTTCTCGATCATCGCCAGCGCCTGGTCGCCGCTGGCCGCGACCACCACGTCGAAGCCGGCGTCTTCCAGCCCGCTGACGACAGCCTCGCGCACCAGCGGATCGTCTTCCACGAACAGCACGCGGCCGGATGCGCGCGGCATCGCCATGCCGGATTCGCCCGCACCCGCCTGGGGCGACAGTGGCTGGTTCGAGCGCGGCAGGTACAGGTCGACCGTGGTGCCGGCGCCGACGCTGCTGGACAGCGCCAGGAAGCCCTGCGACTGGGTCGCGAAGGCGTAGGCCTGCGGCAGGCCGAGGCCGCTGCCTTCGCCTGCGGCCTTGGTGGTGAAGAAGGGGTCGAGCGCGTGCGCCAGCACGTCCGGCGGCATGCCGCTGCCTGTGTCGGTCACCGTCACCAGCACGTAGTCGCCGCCCACGCGTTCCATGGTCGGCTCGAGGGCAGTGTTGCGCACGCGGAGCCGGAGCGTGCCGCCACCGGCCATGGCGTCGCGCGCGTTGATGGCGAGGTTCAGCAGGGCCAGGTCGAACTGCAGCGGGTCGATGGTCACCGGCCAGGCGCCATCCTCGCAGTCGACTTCCAGGGTGATGCCGTGGCGCAGCGCGCCGCGGATCAGCTGCAGCGAGTTGCGTACCTGTTCGGCCGGGTCGACGGTCAGCAGGCGCGCATCCTGCACCCGGCCGAAGGAGCCGAGGCGGGTGGTCAGGGCGCTGGCGCGGCCGACGGTGCGCTTGCAGGTGTCGATCAGCGACTGCACCTTGGGCTGGTTCGAGGTCAGCGCCGCCAGCTGCAGCGCGGTGGTGAGGGTCTGCAGCAGGTTGTTGAATTCGTGGGCGATGCCGCCGGTGAGCCGGCCCAGCGCTTCCAGCTTCTGGCTGCGCATCAGGGCTTGCTGCGCCTGTGCGCTGGCCCCCACTGCATCGGCCACGCGCCGTTCCATCTCGTGCCGGGAACGGCGGAGCTCGACGCTGGCGTCGGCCATGCGCCGCGCCACCGCATCCAGCTCGGCCACATCCTGCGGCGCGTAGGCGACCTCGATGCCTTTGCCCAGGTCGTCGGCGCTGCGGCCCAGTTGCTCGATCGGGGCGATGGCACGCCGTCCGATCCAGCGCGCGCCCACCAGGGCCAGCACCAGCAGCAGGGCCATCATGGCGCCGAGGAAGGTGGCCGCATGCAGCGGCACGCGCCGCAATTCGGCCTGGGGAATCGTGACCATCACCTTCCAGCCGATGTCGGGCACGCTGCCGAAGAAGCCCTGGACCGGCGTGCCGGCCAGGTTGATGCCATTGAAAATGCCTTCGCCCCGCATCGCGAACTGGCGCAGTGCTTCGGTGTTGACCGAGCGGCCGCGGTAACGCTCGGATTCGAGCGTGCGCGCGATGATGCGGCTGCTGCGGTCGACGATCACCGCCTGCCAGTCCGCCGGGAAACGCTGTATTTCCATCAGGCGCTGCAGGCGCGCTGCATCTTCGCTCATGCTGAGGAAGTAGCGCAACTTGCCATCGACGTGCACCGGGACCTGGATCACGAAATCGTGCTGGCCGCCGAAGGGCGCCGCGAACAGGTCCGAGACCAGCGTGCGGTCGGGGCCGTATCGGGCGATCAGGGCGTCGATGTTCGAGCGCCGCCGCTCGGGCAGCGGCGTGCCCGATCCCGCCCGCGTATTCAGCAGCTGACGTCCGTTCGGATCGAGCAGGATGATGGCGGTGTCGTGCGTCGGCGCCAGCAGGCGGGCATGCTGGTGGAACTCGGCCAGGTCGCCCTGGGCCAGCGCCGGCGAGGCGGCAAGTGCACGCAGCAGGCCTTCACGCGTTTCCAGTTCGTTCCGGACCAGCAGGGCAAAGGCGCGCACCGCCTCGGTCACGCTGTTTTCCTGGGCGCGGCGTTCCTCGACGTAGACATAGCCGACCGCCAGCGCCGCCGCGGCGAAGGCGGGCACCAGGATGGCCAGGATGATGATCAGGAGTCGGGTTCGGATACGCATCGTGCAAGTCGGCTGCCGCCCGGGGCGGCGCAAGAATGCCGAGATACTACCCGACAAATCGAAAGGTTGTCCGGTCTTGTCAGTCCGGCCAGCGCCGGTTGACCTCGTCCGCCTTGTCGATGTTGCGGATCAGGATGTCGACATAGTGCGGATCGAGATGCTTGCCCGCGACTTCGCGCAGGTAGTCGCGCACCTGGTCGATCGGCCAGGCTTCCTTGTAGCAGCGCGCATGCGTAAGGGCGTCGAACACGTCGGCCACCGCCACGATGCGCGCGTAGGGGTGGATCTGCTCGCCGTGCAAGCCTTGCGGGTAGCCGCTGCCATCCCATTTTTCGTGGTGCTGGTGGGCGATCACGGCGGCCGCCTTCAGGATCGGGCGCTGCGAGCCGTCCAGGATCTGCAGGCCGACGGTCGGGTGCTGCTTCATGATTTCCCATTCGTCCGGGGTCAGGCGGCCGGGCTTCAGCAACACCGCGTCCGGGGTCGAGATCTTGCCGATGTCGTGCATCGGCGCGGCATGCATCAGCACCGCGGTCTCTTCTTCCGTCATGCCCGATTCCAGCGCCAGCATGTGGCAGACCTGGGCCATGCGGCGCACGTGGTTGCCGGCTTCGTGCGAGCGCGATTCGACCACGTCGCCCAGGCGCAGGATCAGCTCGGCCTGGGTATCGGTGATTTCCTGGTTCAGCAGGATGTTGTCGAAGGCGATCGCCACGCCCGAGCAGAACACGTCGAGCAGCTGGACGTCGATCTCTGAAATCTCTTCCACGCCTTTCAGCACCAGCAGCGAAGCCTTGCCGCTGTTGTTGGGGAAGTAGCCGACATAGGTGTCGCCATGCAGCTTCGAGATGCGGTTGTGGCGGGCCTCGTCAAGCTGGGCGACCAGTTCCGGGCCGATGTCCTCGCCGACGTCGCCGATCCGGGCCAGCACCTCGTACTGGCTCTCGCCAGCGATCACGCTGGCGCCGGCCACGCGCAGCAGCATGCTCTGCTCGAGCTGCAGCAGGGCGACGACCTGCTGCAGCAGGCCGCTGGCGAAATCCTTCAGGTTGCGCTGCTTGAACAGGTGGGCGGACGCGGTGATCACGCGCTCCAGGCCTTCACGGTAGCTCTGCTGGGTGCGGCGCGCATCCTCGACCTTCATGATGTCGCGGTAGGCGCGCAGCGCGGCAAAGGTCGTGGTGAACAGCTTGGTGCGGTCGAGTTCCGTCTTTTCCTTGTAGTCGTTGATGTCGTAGTCGACGATCACGCGCTCTTCGGGGGCCTGGCCGGGCTGACCGGTGCGCAGCACGATGCGGGTGAACTGGTTGTCGAGATCCTGGCGCATCCAGCGCGCCACTTCCAGGCCGCTGTCTTCACTTTCCATCACCACGTCCAGGAACACCAGCGCGATATCCTTTTCCTGCGCCAGGATGACCTTGGCCTCCTCGCCGGTATAGGCATGCAGGAAGCTCAGGCCGCGGCCATCCAGGCGGAAACGCGACAGCGTGAGTTTGGTGATGTCATGGATGTCCGGTTCGTCGTCGACGAGCAAAACCTTCCACGGTGCGAGTTTCGGCGCGGCTGAAGACAGGAATGACATAAGACGATCCAGTATCGTGAATGTGCCAGGAGCAGAACAAAAGCTTGCGCTAAAGCAAGAACGTTTACATTCGATTGTATTACCAGTAGTTTCTATTAACAACAGGAAATATTGAACGCAGGCATAAATGTTCACGCTGCTGCAACACAGTTGTTGTAGCGCCAAAACGATGCCGGATCGAGCGTTGAGGTTTAACCGTAGGCGCTGTTCGCGTTAAATGTTGAATCTTCCAGAACGGTTGAGGTCTGAAGACGACCTGAATCCCTTTCCGGAGGCGTCGTGCAAGCATGCAAGTTCACGCATTTCCTCACGCAACTCGAGAGGCTCACGCGGCGCCAGCGCGAC